>Ga0255338_1000454_pt1 | contig 134676 bp, 128 predicted proteins | sample MeOH1_35cm_T4_19_FD_203715 | JGI IMG/M metagenome (GOLD analysis project Ga0255338, IMG submission 203715) | Sandy soil microbial communities from University of British Columbia, Vancouver, Canada - MeOH1_35cm_T4_195 | ecosystem: Engineered > Artificial ecosystem > Sand microcosm >... | reverse complement strand
TTGCCAAGCTGCTATACCATCGCATCGACAAACCATTCAAAGGTGAGCTATGACTGTCCGGCGAACGCTGATACATGGCCACACTGACGTCAAAAAAGTGTCCGGAGAACGCTGATACTCGCCCCCTTATTCCTCACTGCGACAGCAGATCGTCCAGCGTCTCTATCCAGTGGCGCACCGGCACGCGCGTGCCGGTCTGTATGTGCATCTGGCAGCCGATGTTGGCGGTGAGTATCGTATCCGGCGCGCCGCCGAGCAGCGCCTTCACCTTGTTCTGCAGCAGCTTCCCGGCGATCTCCGGCTGCAGCAGGGAGTACGTGCCTGCCGAGCCGCAGCACAGATGCGCATCGCGCACGGGCGTCAGCTCGAAGCCGAGGCTCGCCAGCAATGCTTCGACTTTGCCCGGCATCTTGAGGCCGTGCTGCAGGCTGCAGGGCGACTGGAAGGCGAAACGTTGCGCGGGCTTGCGCTTGAGCAGCTGGCGCAGCCGCGGCTGCTCGGCGATGAGCACTTCGGAGATGTCTTTCGCGAGCTCGGAAATGCGCTTGGCCTTGGCGGCATAGGCCGCATCGTGCGCGAGGTGATAGCCGTAGTCTTTCACCACCGATGCGCACCCGGTGGCGGTGATCAGTATCGCTTCCGCGCCTTGCTCCACCAGCGGCCACCACGCATCGATATTACGACGCATGTAGTCGAGCGCTTCGTGCTCGGCGGTGAGATGCAGCGACACGGCGCCGCAGCAGCCGGAGCGCGGTGCGCGCACCACCGTAATGCCGAGCTTGTCCAGCACGCGTGCCGCAGCGCCGTTGGTGTTCGGCGCAAGGCTCGGCTGCACGCAGCCGTCGAGCACGACGACTTTCCGCGCATGCACGGCGCGCGGCCATCCTTTCACGTCGCGCGCGGCCGGCGGCACCTTGCGCTTGAGCGCGGGCGGCAGCATCCATCGCATCCACTGGCCGGCCTGCACCGCGGCCCCGAATATCGTGCCGCCGGGAAGCACGCGGCGCAGCGCCGTGCGCCTGGCCGCATCGATCTTGTCGCGGGGGACGCGCTTCTCGACGATCTCGCGGCCGATATCGAGCAGCCGCGCGTACTGCACGCCGGACGGGCAGGTGGTCTCGCACGAGCGGCACGAGAGGCAGCGGTCGAGATGCAGCTGGGTGCGCGAGCTGACCGGTCCGCCTTCGAGCACCTGCTTGATGAGATAGATGCGCCCGCGCGGGCCGTCGAGCTCGTCGCCGAGCAGCTGGTACGTCGGGCACGTGGCCGTGCAGAAGCCGCAGTGCACGCACTTGCGGAGTATGTCTTCGGCGACATCGCCCTGCGGCGTGCCGCGTATGAAATCAGCTAATTTCGTTTCCATTCGAACTCGGTGAGCTGCAAGCGGCGATGTCGTTTCGCCTCCCGCCTCCCGCCTCTCGCCTCACGTCAGAAGTCCGGATACAGCCGCCCGCGGTTGAACAGGCCTGCCGGGTCGAGCGCGTGCTTGAGCCGGCGATGCAGCCCCAGCACCGCCGGTGTCAGCGGCTGGAACACGCCGACACCCTTGTCGCCGTTGCGGAACAGCGTGGCATGTCCGCCGCTGCGTGCCGCCGCTTCGCGTACCGTCGACGCGGAGACGTCGCCGCGCACCCAGCGCAGCGCGCCGCTCCACTCGGTCAGCATGCGGCCCGGCAGGTCGAGCGGCGGCGTGGCGGACGGCAGCGCGAGCCGCCACAACGCCTCGCTGCTCCGGAAAAAGGGATGCGTATGCTCGCGCACTCCGTTCCACAGCGCGCGCGCCTCGTCGTCGCCGATCGCTTCGCCGCCGAGCTTGCTGCGCGCCGCCTCTACGCCGGCCTTTGCTCCCGAGAGGCGCACGTGAAGGCGGTTGTCGAAATACGCTGTCGCGCTGATCGGGATAGGCAGCGCCGCCCAGCGGTTCACCGTTTCGAGCGCCTTGCGCTCGGGTTGCTCGAGCACCACCGTGCGCTCGGCCTGCGGCAGCGGCAGGACCTTGAGGGACGCCTCGAGAATCACGCCCAGCGTGCCCAGGGAGCCGGCGATCACGCGCGACACATCGAAGCCCGCGACGTTCTTCATGACGCGGCCGCCGAACTGCAGGTCGGTGCCTTCGCCGCTCATCAGGCGTATGCCGAGAACCAGGTCGCGCGCTGCGCCGGCGTACATGCGCCGCGGGCCGGAGAGCCCGGCCGCAATGCAGCCGCCGAGTGTTGCGTGCTCACCGAAATGCGGCGGCTCGAACGCGAGCATCTGGCCTTCCCTGCGCAAGACGTCCTCGACTTCGGCGAGCGGCGTGCCGGCCCTCGCGGTGATTACCAGCTCGGTCGGCTCGTACTCCACCACGCCGCGGTATGGGCGCACGTCGAGCGGCTCGCCGCGCAGCGGTCCGCCATAGAAGTCCTTGCTGCCGCCGCCATGGATGCGCAGCGCCCGGCCCGCGGCGTTGGCCTCGCGTATGGTCGCGCTCAGCTGTTGAATGACGTCGTCCATGTCAAAAATCTATAGCTACAGAGGGCACAGAGATCACAGAGAGAAAGCGAATCCTCTCTGAGCGTTCTTTGTCCTTCTCTGTGGTCTCTGTGGTCTCTGTGGTCTCTGTGGCGAATTTGTCTTCGATCTAAAACCGAGGCAGGTCCGGAAACTTCTCCTGCCCCGTATGCACGTGCATCTTGCCGAACTCGGCGCAGCGTCGCAGCGTCGGCACCGCCTTGCCCGGGTTGAGCAGTCCAATGTCGTCGAACGCGTGCTTGATGCGATGGAACGCCTCGAGCTCCGCCGGCCTGAACTGTATGCACATGTGGTTCACCTTCTCGATGCCCACGCCGTGCTCGCCGGTGATCGTGCCGCCGACGGCGATGCACAACTCGAGTATCTCGCCGCCGAACGACTCGGCTTTCTGCAGCTCGTCGCCGACGTTCGCGTCGTACATGATCAGCGGATGCAGGTTGCCGTCGCCCGCATGGAAAACGTTCGCGCAGCGCAATCCGTATTCGCGCTCGAGCTCCGCGATGCGCCGCAGCACCTCCGGCAGCCGCTTGCGCGGTATCGTGCCGTCCATGCAGTAGTAATCGGGCGTGATGCGGCCGACGGCCGGAAACGCAGCCTTGCGGCCGGCCCAGAAGCGCAGCCGCTCCAGGTCGTTCTGCGAAGTGCGTATCAGCGTGGCGCCGCTTTTTTCCATCACGTCCTGCACGCGGCGCACTTCGTCGGCGACTTCTTCTGCGGTGCCGTCCGACTCGCATAGCAGTATGCCGGCGACGTCGGTGGGATAACCCGCGTGAACGAACTGCTCGACCGCGAGCGTCGCGGCCTGGTCCATCATTTCCAGGCCGGCCGGTATGATGCCGGCCGCGATGATGTTTGCCACGGCGCTGCCCGCGGTCTCCACCGAGTCGAATGCCGCCATGACGACCTGCGCGCATTGCGGCTTGGGCAGCAGCTTCACCGTGATCTCGGTGATGACCCCGAGCAGGCCTTCGGAGCCCGTGACCAGCGCGAGCAGGTCGTATCCCGGCGTGTCGGGCGCGAGGCTGCCGACCTCGATGACATCGCCCGCCATCGTGACCATGCGCACCTTCAGCACGTTGTGCACCGTCAGGCCGTACTTGAGGCAGTGCACGCCGCCGGAGTTCTCGGCGATGTTGCCGCCTATCGTGCAGGCAATCTGGCTCGACGGGTCGGGCGCGTAATAGAGGCCGTGCGGCGCAGCCGCTTCCGAGATCGCGAGATTGCGCACGCCCGGCTGCACGCGCGCGGTGCGGCCGAGCGGATCGATCGCGACGATTTTCATCAGCTTCGCGAGCGACAGCAGCACGCCGTCGCCGAGCGGCAGCGCGCCTCCCGAGAGGCCGGTGCCGGCGCCGCGCGCCACGACCGGCACGCGCAGGTCGCGGCAGACGCGGATCACGCGCTGCACTTCTTCCTCGGTCGCCGGCAGCGCGACGACCATCGGTACCTGGCGATAGGCGGACAGGCCGTCGCATTCGTACGGCTTCACGTCCTCGCCGGCGAACAGCACGGAGGCGGGCGGGAGAAAGGCGCGGAGCGCGTTGGCGACGGTCTGCTGGCGCGCGTAGTCTACGGGTGTCGCTGCTACAGGAGCGGTCATGGCCGCATTCTACCTGCTCTGCGCAAATGAGAGGCGGGAGGCGAGAGGCGGGAGGCGTAAAAAAGCCGGCGCAGATGCGCCGGCTTCACTGGTCACGAGTCACCAGTCACGGGTCATAGGAAAGGCTCCGCCCGCGCCATCAGCTCGTCGAGCCCAGGCTCGCCCGGATTGCGCGGCTTGCCGGGATGAATGACCGACACCTGGCAACTCTCCGCGGCCTCGACCAGCTCGCGATAGGTGCCCGCGTCCGGGTTCGCGATGTATGCCTGCTTGTTGCCGTCGTAGGCGAACATCTTCGAGTTGAGCTGTATGCACTCGTTGCAGGTCGAGCAGCGCGGCGTCTCGATGTACGGATCGTCGGACTTCTTCTCCTCGACGGCCGGCTGCGCTGCGGATGCGGCTGCCGCGGGTGCGGCGGCGGGTGCTGCCGCCTCGGCGATCGGAGCCGCGGCGGCGGGGACAGCAGGGGCGGCGCGTTGCTGTTCCTCGATCCACGCCTGCTTTTCGCGCGCCAGCAGGCGCTCGGCGTGCGAGCTGTGTATCCCGCCGAGCTCCTGCAGGTTGTGCCACATCTCGCGGCAACGGCGCGCCTCCCTGATGAGCTTGTCGTCGGCGATGACCTTGTGCAGGCGGCCTGCGTCGTCGGTGACGAGCAGATAGGGCACGCTGTCGCCAACCTTGCCCTGAGCCGCGATTGCGTCATTCACCGGCACCATGCGGTCGTTCCACTTGGCCCGCGGGACGCGCGCGAAGTGCTCCGAATAGCGTGGATCGCTCGCGACGAAATCGACGAAGGTGAAGGCGAGATCCTCGGCGACGGCCTGGTGGTCCTCGTCTTCGTAGGTGAGCTGCTGCACCGGCCAGTCGCTGTCCGCGCCGGGATTGTCATCGAGCCAGAACCGCGTTGCGAGATTGTCGCCGGCCGAAGGATCGTAGACGTACGCGGGGAACGCGCGGCAGGTCATGGCAGCCGCCGCGTTGAGGTACGGAGGCAGCGCGCGCGCGCCGCCGGGGGCGCCCGAGTAAATGCTGAACAGGGCGGGACCGTTATAGGCCATGCCTGCGCCGAGGCGGTCGCGGAACTGGTAGAGATGCGAGCCCGTGGCCTGCACCACGTACGCCGCATTGCATTCCATCGCCGAGCGCGCGTATTGCACGCTGCGCATGCCGAACGCCGGCCTGGTCCCGGTGACGGTGCACGCGTCGAGCACGTCGTCGAGCTGCAGCAGGACTTTCATCGGCAGCGACGAGCCGAGGACCTCGCTCATGCGCTCGTGCTCGGACGCCTGCATGTGGGCCGCGTGAACGCGTATGAGGTAATCCGGGAACACCGCCGTGTCGCTCGCGTCGAGCATGTCGGCGTTGTAATCCTTGAAGAATGCGTCGTGCTGCTCTTCGACGTAGAGACCTTCGACCTCCAGCTCCGCCATGGCGATCGCCTTGGCGAGCTCCACGAGCTCGGTAAGACGCTCGCGATAGGCTTTCAGCGCGCCGGTGCACGTCTCGAACAGGAAGTTGTGCGGCTTCACGCTGTGGCCGCGCTCGCGCTCGGGCAGATCGTAGAAGCGCTGGCCCTGCAGCGTATTCAGCGCCCACTCGACGCGCGCTCGCCGTCCCCGGGGCAGGGGATGGCGCGGCAACGACTTGCCGAGCACGCGAGCCATCGCTTCGAAATCGAAGATCTCCGCATGCGCCGAGCCCACCGCCGCCTTGAGGCTTTCCGCGCTTTGCCCGGCGTCGGAATGAATGAAGTCGGAGCGCAGGATATCGGACAGCTTCTGGATGAGGCGGTTGACCGTCTTGCGGAAAGCGGCGGCCTTGCGCTCCTGCGCGCCTTGCCAGGCATGGAGCAGCACCGCACCGGGCGTGGCGGCATCGCAGTCGATCACGGCGCCATCGATCTTGAGCGCGGCGCGTGCGCGCTCGAGGCTCGCTCCGGCGGCGGCATCGGTTGCGCCGACGCGTGCCGCGGCTGCGGTCCACAACGCGGAGAGCGAGCCGCCGGCGGCGCCTGCGACCAGGGCGCGGATTTCGCGCTCGAGGCGCAGCACGTGCTTGCGCAGCTTTTCGCCTTCCGCGCCTTGCGGCGCCACTTCGCGCAGCAGGTCGTTGACGATGGCGGTGAGCGAGAGCACCGTCCGCGCCTCGCCGGTGCCTTGCGTCAGCACCAGCGGATAGTCGTAGCGCAGGCTGGTGAGATCGCGATAGCGCGCGAGCAGCGCAGGACGCACGTGCAGCTGCTCGACTGCATCTAGATCGACGGAGGGGCGCTTGCCCGTCAGGTGGAATGCCACTTGCGCCTTGAGTTCTGCGTGCATGTGTCGTGTCGCTTTGCTATGCAGTTGTATGGGCTTCGTTGCGTTCAGTCGGCCGCCTGTGCGGCGGGCTCGTGGCCCTGCGGCCACACGGTGAACTTGTCGAGCTCGGCTTCCAGGCCCGTCCTGATGTATTGCGGCGTCCGCAGCTGGCCGGCGTGCCGCAGCTCGTCGTACGTCGGCACGCTGGGATCGTGGTAGAGGATGCCGACCGGGATTGGATCGATGCTCGAGGCGATCTCGCGCGCGCGATGAATGTCCGCCGGATCGTGGTTCTGCGTGTTCTTGTAGACCTTCGCGAGGGCGGGCGACAGCGTGATCCCGTCTTCGTGCTGCAGGATCATCGTCTTGTGCGGATCGCGGATCCACGCCTCGTGCTGCGTCGGGAGCCACTCGGGACAGCGCTGGATGATGCGCACGAACGAGAAGCCCTTGTGGTGGTAGGCGCGGCGGATGATGTCGTAGAGCACTTCCGGTATCCAGTCCACCGCCTGCGCGACGAACGATACATTCTGAACGCCGAGAGTGACGGTGAGCGGGTTCAGCGCATCGAGATACGACCCGCGCGGCGTGGTGTTGCTGCGCGTGCCGCGCGGCGAGGTCGGTGATGCCTGCTTCTTCGTCAACCCATAGATCTGGTTGTCGTGCAGCATCAGCGTCATGTTCATGTTGTAGCGGATGCCGTGTATCCAGTGCGCCGTGCCTATGCTGCAGCAGTCGCCGTCGCCGGTGTTGATGAACACCTGCAGATCGGGCCGCGCCATCTTCACGCCGGACGCGATCGGGATCGCGCGCCCGTGTATGCCGTGAAAGCCATACGTCTTCATGTAATGCGGGAAGCGGCTCGAGCAGCCGATGCCCGAGACGAACACGGTTTTCTCCGGGCGCAGCTTCTCGTCGCGGCAGAGGCGTTGCACCGCCGTCAGTATCGCGTTGTCGCCGCAGCCCGTGCACCAGCGCGGCACGCCGCCCTGGTAGTCCTCGAGCTCGTGCCGCTCGTCATACATGCGGAGCAGGCATTCGGTACCGTGCATGGTCATGGTGCTATTTCTCCGTTTTCTGCAGCTTCTCGCGGATGACGCGAGTGAGGGTGCTGGGCTTGAACGGCTGGCCGCGGGTCTCGCTCCAGCAGTCGATGTCGACCAGGTAGCGGGCGCGCAGCAGCAGCGCGAGCGTCGAGTAGCGGCGGTTGGTCTCGTCGATCAGCTCGTCTTCCATGCGGTCGCACCAGTTCTGCTCTATGGTCATGACCTGCTTGAAGCGCTGCATGATCTCCTTGATGCCCGGCTGCATCGGCTGCAGGAAGCCGAGATGCAGCGACGAAACCTTCGAGCCTTCGGCGCGCATGCGGTCGACCGCTTCCTCGATCGCGCCCTTGGTGCTGCCCCAGCCGATCACCAGCAGATCGCCTTTTTCCGCGCCGTAGACTTTCGGCGGCTTCAGCGTCTTCTGGAAAGCCGCGAGCTTGAGGCTGCGCGCGCGCATGCTTTCCTCGTTGATCTCGGGGTCGTAGGCGACGCGGCTCATGCGGTCGTGCGCGAGGCCGGTAAGGCAGTGCATGCCGTTGGGTTGTCCGGGCACGGAGCGCTTGGCGAGGCCCGTGTTCGGGTCCCAGTCGTAGGGCTTGGTGCCGGGCGGCACCGCGCTTTGATCGATGGGCGGCGCAAGCCACGTTTCCGTGAACTGCGGACGGGGGAAGGGCTGCTGCGACGTCGCGAGATTCGAGTCCGACAGCACGACCACCACCATGTTGAACATCTCGGCGATCTTGCGCGCCGTGATGATGGAGTAGAAGCAGTCTTCCAGCGTGCTCGCGGCCATGACCACCTTGGGCGCATCGCCGTGGCTGCCGAAGATCGCCGCCATAGCGTCGCTCTGCTCCGGCTTGGTCGGCTGCCCCGTGCTCGGGCCGCCGCGCTGCACGTTGACCACCACCAGCGGAATCTCGGCCATGACGGCGAGGCCTATGCCTTCCTGCTTGAGCGAGTAGCCCGGCCCGGAAGTGATCGTCACCGCGCATTTGCCGGCATACGAGGCGCCGATGGCGAATGCGCAGGCCGCAATCTCGTCTTCGGCCTGGTGCACGATGCCGCCGACTTTCTCGAACACTTCGGACAGGTAGTGCGACGCCGACGTGGCGGGCGTGATCGGATACATCGCGCACACTTCCATGCCGGAAGCGAGCACGCCCAGCGCGATCGCGGTATTGCCGTTCACCACGATCTGCGCTTCCTTGGAGCGCACGGCCGGTATGCGGAACTTGAAGTCGAGACTGCGCTCGGCCCACTCGTAGCCTGCGTCGAGCAGGTTGATGTTGGTGCGGATGACCGTCTCGTCCTTCTTGCGGAAGGTGAGGCGCACCAGCTCGTGCGCGAGCGGCATGTCGAGGCTGTAGATGCTGCACAGCATGCCCAGCACGAACATGTTCTTGCCGCGGCGCGGATCGGCGACGTGCGGCAGGCACTCCTGCTCCATCGGGATTTCGTAGACGCGGTAGCCTTCGGCCACGAGCTGGTCGTGCGTCTCGACGTACGACTTGGCGATGCGCGGGTCGCGGTCCGCGCGCCACATGCTTTCGAGCAGCACGACGGCGCCCGGCTTGAGCTCCTTCGCGCGCAGGCGTCCGAGCAGCACCTGCTCGTTGAACGCGACCACGAGATCGGCCTCGTCGCCGCCGTTGGTGATGCGGCTCGAGCCGAGGCGCACGCGGTTGCCGCTCGCGCCCGCCACGCTGCGCGCCGGCGGCTGAATCTCGGCCGGAATGATCTCGACCGTCCACACGCCGTTGCCCATGCGCGCGGCAATCGCGGCAAGCGCCTGGCCGCAGCGCTGCGCGCCTTCGCCCGAGTCGCTGACGATCTCGATCACGTGTTCGGATAGCGTGGTCACCGCTTTTTTTGCGGCAGGCACGGCTGCGGGCCGTGACGCCGGTTGCTTGACCGGTTGCAACGTGGAGGTGTCGTTCATTGCATGTCCATGACGTGTGTTATGCGATGTGCGTTCACGCGACGGTTTCCGCATCGGCGATCCGGATGCGCGCGTAATTGCGCTCCGTCGCATCGATGCCGAAGAGCTTGCCGGCGCTGCCCCCGACTTCGGGGAGGTAGACCTTCGAGGTATCGCGTATGCCGAGATATTCCCGCATGCTGGCCGCGGCCTTGCGTCCGGCGCCCATTGCCTTGATGACGGTCGCCGCGCCGGTGACGATGTCGCCTCCCGCGTAGACGCCGGAGATCGACGTCGCGAGCTTGTCGTCCGTGGCGATGTAGCCGCGCTTGTTGAGCTTCAGCTTCGAGGTCTGCCCGATCACCGGGTTGGCGTTGGTGCCGATCGCGAAGATCACGACGTCGCACTCGAACTCGAATTCGCTGCCCTTGATCGGGACCGGGCGGCGGCGGCCGGAGTCGTCGGGCTCGCCGAGCTCCATGCGGATGCAGCGCATGCCGCGCACGTTGCCCTTGCCGTCGTCCAGCACTTCCACCGGCGCGGTGAGCCAATGGAAATGGATGCCTTCCTGCTCGGCGTGATGCAGCTCTTCCGCGCGCGCGGGGCTCTCCGCCTTGGTGCGGCGGTACACGCAATTCACGTTCTCGGCGCCGAGGCGCTTGGAGACGCGCAGCGCGTCCATCGCGGTGTTGCCCGAGCCGATCACCACGACGTTCTTGCCGAGCGGCACCGGCGTGTCGTAGGTCGGATCGCGTCCGCGCATGAGGTTGCAGCGCGTCAGCATTTCGTTTGCCGAGAGCACGCCGTTCAGCGAGTCGCCGGGGATGCCGAGCAGAGCGGGGTAGCCGGCGCCGGTGCCGATGAACACGGCGTCGAAGCCCATCTGCGAGATCATCTGCTCTATCGTGAAGAGCCGCCCGACGAGCACGTTGCACTCGAATTTCACGCCGAGCTTCACCAGCTTCTCGACTTCGGCGTCCACCACTTCATTCGGCAGGCGGAAATCGGGAATGCCATAGCGCAGCACGCCGCCGGGCTGATGGAACGCTTCGTACACGGTGACGTCGCAGCCGGCTTTGGCCATGTCCGCGGCGCACGCCATGCCGGCGGGACCCGAGCCCACTATGCCGACGCGGTGGCGCGTCGGCTCGATGTAAGGGATGTTGATCCAGCCTTCCCGGATTGCCATATCGCCGACGTAGCGCTCGAGACGGCCGATGGCGACCGCCTCCAGCGTCTCGCCGACGACGCATACGCCTTCGCACTGGTTTTCCTGCGGACACACGCGTCCGCAGATCGCCGGCAGCAGGTTCGTCGCCGTGATCACGTCGTACGCGCCGTGAAAATCCTTGTTGACGATCTTCTGGATGAAAGCAGGGATGTCTATGCTGACCGGGCAGCCGGCGATGCAGCCCGGGTCCGGGCACATCAGGCAACGGTCGGCTTCGCGCGATGCATCTTCCAGACGATAGCCGCAGGCGACTTCCTCGAAGTTCTTCGCCCGCACTTCCGGTTCCTGCTCCGGCATCGGCGTGCGTGCCTGCGGTATGCTGCGTATCGTCTTCTTCTTCGCCATATCAGGTGCTCCAGTCCGGTTGCGCTCGTCGCGCTAACCGCCTTTGATTTCCTCGAACGGATCGGGAAGCGTGAGCGGCTCGTTCGCCAGCGCTTTCATGCGGCAGCTCTCGGTCCAGCGCTCCAGCGCTTTCTGCTCTTCCGGCTTGAAGCGGCGCAGCCGCGACATGAGATCGTCGAAGTCGACCTGGTGAGCGTCGAAATCGGGACCGTCCACGCAAGCGAACTTGATGGTGTCGCCCAGCTTCACGCGGCAGCCGCCGCACATTCCTGTGCCGTCCACCATGATCGGGTTCAGGCTGACCATGGTCTTGATCTTGTGCGCACGGGTTGCCTCGGCACAGAACTTCATCATGATGGGCGGGCCGATGGCGACACATTCCGCAATGTCGGAATGGCGCGCGACCGCGGCTTCTATGCCCTTGGTGACGGGGCCCTTGATGCCGACGGAGCCGTCATCGGTGCACACGTAAAGCTCGTCGCACACGGACTTGAACTTCTCTTCCCAGAACATCAGGTCCTTGTTCCGGAAACCGACGACACCGATGACGTAGCAGCCTTTCTGCTTGGCTGCGCGCGCCTGCGGAAAGATCGGCGCGACGCCGAGGCCGCCGCCGACGAAGATCATTTTCTTGCCGCCGTCGATGTGGCTCGGTATGCCCATCGGGCCGACCAGTGCGTAGAGCTTCGTGCCTTTGACGCACTCGGCCTGCATTTCGCGCGTCGTCTTGCCGACGGCCTGGACGACGAGCGTGATGGTGCCGCGCTCGGCATCGAAGTCCGCGATGGTCAGCGGTATGCGCTCTCCGTGTTCCTGGTTCATGACGATGACGAACTGTCCAGGCCGGGCGGCCTTCGCCATCATGGGGTGTCGTACTTCCAGCAGGTATGTGACGTCTGAGAAATCCTGGCGCGTCACGATCTCCAGCTGCGGTATTGCGCTGGCTACAGGCATTTCAAGCTGCCTCCTCGCGAGCGGATCCGGCTCTACGTCGGGCTCCGTTTCGCCCTGGGAAAAATGAGTTGCTGAACTTCGAGAGGCAATATAGTTAATCGCGCTAGTGTGATACTTGATCTAGCGCAAGGGTTGGCGGCGTGAGAGCGTGCGAGCGCGTGTTGCAGTGCGCTTGCGAATGAAGAGAAAAGCGAAATGCGGCAGAGAGTTGGAGCGGATTGATTACTCGGGTGTTACGCGCGCTGCTTTGATGACACGCGACCACTTTGTGATTTCGGACGCGATGTACGCGCTGAATGCCTGTGCCGTGAAGCTCGAAGGGTCCATGCCTTGCCCCAGGCTCTCGGTGAGCTTCGGGCTCACGGTGCGCGCAAGAAAGTCCCCCGGGCCGCCCGCGGCGAAGGGCACGATCATGCGGATCGGCCGCGCAGGATAGGGTTGCGCTGCCGCCGCTGCGGACAATGCGAGGCACAACGCGCCGCCGAGGGCGCGCGGCCAGGTTCGCAGCCCCATCGCTACTTCACTTCGTGCCTGGCCATCACTTCGAGCGCGCGCACCAGGGCCGAGTGATCCCATTTCGCGCCGCCGTGGGCGACGCAGGCGTTGAAGAGCTCCTGCGCGGTCGCGGTGTTCGGCAGCGACATGCCCATCGCGCGCGCGCCGGAAAGCGCGAGCGAGAGATCTTTCTGGTGCAGCTCGATGCGGAAGCCGGGATCGAAGGTGCGCTTGATCATGCGCTCGCCGTGCACTTCGAGGATGCGCGATGCGGCGAAGCCGCCCATCAGCGCCTGGCGGACCTTTGCCGGATCAGCGCCGGCCTTGGAAGCGAACAGCAGCGCCTCGCCGACGGCTTCGATGTTGAGCGCGACGATGATCTGGTTCGCCACCTTGGTGGTCTGGCCGTCGCCGTTACCGCCGACCAGCGTGATGTTCTTGCCCATCAGCTCGAACACCGGCTTCACTTTCGCGAACGCCGCTTCGCTGCCGCCGACCATGATGGTGAGCGCCGCGTTCTTGGCGCCGATCTCGCCGCCGGACACGGGGGCATCGAGGTACTCGCAGCCGAGCGCGTTGATGCGCTTCGCATACTCCTTGGTGTCGATGGGCGAGATCGAGCTCATGTCGATCACGATCTTGCCTTTGGCGAGGCCCTCGGCGACGCCATTGGGCGCGAACAGCGCTTTTTCGACGTCGGGGGTGTCGGGCACCATCGTGATGACGATGTCGCTTTTCTGCGCCGCTTCCTTCGCGCTGGCGCATGCCTTGCCGCCCGCCGCGGTCAGCTCCTGCGGCACGCCGCTGCGGCTATGAAGGAAAAGCTGATGGCCGCCCTTGATGAGGTTTGCGGCCATGGGCTTGCCCATGATGCCGAGGCCGATGAAACCGACATTGCTCATTGTGTGCTCCTTGAGAGGCAAAAAGACGCGGCGCTACTGCAGTTCGACGTTGGCGTCCTTGATGACTTTAGCCCACTTCACGATTTCCGATCTGATATGTGAGTCGAATTGCCGTGGCGAGCTGCCAACGGGCTCCGCGCCCAGCTCCGACAAGCGCGCATTGATATCGGGTAGTTTCAGGATGCGAGCGGTTTCGGCCGATACCTTGTCGATGATGTCCCTGGGTGTCTGTGCCGGAGCGACGAGTCCGAACCATGCAACGGTTTCGTAACCAGGTACCCCGGCCTCCGCGATAGTCGGGATGTCGGGCGCGGCTCGCGACCGCCTTGCCGTGCTGACTGCCAGCGCGCGTATTTTCCCTGCCTTTACCTGCGGCATGTAGGCCGGCAGATTGCTCAAGGACAGCATGATCTGTCCGCCCATCAGATCGGTGAGCACACCTGCATCGCCTTTGTACGTGATATGCACCAGGTTCGTTCCGGTCATAGCCTTGAAAAGCTCCATCGACATGTGCCCCGTGCTACCGATACCCGGTGAGCCGAAATTCAATTTGCCCGGGTTGGCCTTGGCATAAGCGATGAGCTCCTTAACGTCTCGTACCGGCAAGGCATTGTTGACCACGAGCACATTGGGAACGATTGCGACGAGACTCACGCCTGCGAAATCCTTCACGGCATCGAAACCCAGCTTGCGGTAGAGGCTTGGATTGATGCCGTGCGGCGCAGCGGTGGTCATCAGCAGCGTGTAACCGTCTCCAGCGGCTTTGGCGGCATACTCCGTGCCGATGTTGCCATTGGCGCCGGGCCGGTTGTCGATGATCACCGGCTGGCCCCAGGTCTCGGTCAACTTCTGACCGATGGCGCGCGCCAGAATATCTGTCGTGCCGGCTGGCGTGTATGCAACCACGATGCGGATGGGTTTGGTCGGATAGTCGGCTGCCATCGCGGAGGCTGCGAAGAATCCGAGGAAAACACAGGCAAGTCGGCATGTGCGATTCATGTGGATATTCTCCGGTAGAGTGAACGAATGCGATCGCCCGTCCGCAACACCGGCACGCCCTGCCTGATAAGGGTTAATCGTGCCGGAAACACCTCGAGCGGAATCATGCAGGAATGTCGAGATCGTTTTCGTGTGCCAACATTATGTTGGTTCCGGTGTCGCGGGCTGCGGAGTGCGCGGATTTCGCGGCGATTGTGTCGCCGCACACACCGGCGGTCAAGCGAGACTACGCGCGCCGCAAGTACTGACGCACCCAGCCGAGGCCGTCCACCGTGCTCGTCGCCGGCTTGTACTCGCAGCCTATCCAGCCGCCGTAGCCGATGCGGTCGATGAACGAAAAGAGGAAGGGATAGTTGATCTCGCCTGTGCCCGGCTCGTGTCGTCCCGGGTTGTCGGCGAGCTGCATGTGCGCGATATGCGCCAGGTTCTTTTCGATGGTCGGCGCGAGATCGCCTTCCATCACCTGCATGTGGTAGATGTCGTACTGCACGAAGAGATTGTCGGAGCCGACTTCCCGGATGATCTCCATCGCCTGTGCGGTGCGCGTGAGATAGAAGCCCGGCATGTCGCGCGTGTTGATCGGCTCTATCAGCAGCCGTATGCCGTGCTCCTTGAGCTTCAGCGCAGCGAACTTCAGGTTCGAGACGAAGGTCGTGCGCAGCCGCTCGGCGGGGACGCCGGCGGGCACGAGCCCGGCAAGGCAGTTCACCTGCCTGCAGCCCAGCCGCGTGGCATATTCGATCGCCTCGCCGACCCCGTCCTGAAATTCGCCTACGCGGTCGGGATGGCAGCCTATGCCGCGCTCGCCCTCGCTCCAGTTGCCGCCCGGGAGGTTGTGCAGCACCTGCTGCAGCCGCGTCGCCTGCAGCGCGTCGGCGAGCTCGTCCTTGTCGTAGTCATAGGGGAAGAGATATTCGACGCCGGTGAAGCCGGCCTGGGCCGCAGCGCGGAACCGGTCCATGAACGGCACTTCGTTGAACAGCAGCGTGAGATTGGCGCAGAACTTGGGCATGATGGCCGGCGAAAAAAGGAAACATTATAAACAGGACGCGCGTCGATCAGCGCACAGCTTCCAGCTTGCGCGTGTAAGCGCGGATACGCTTCGCGTTGGTGCCCAGGTCGCTGCGCCCCACGCGCGACTTCGAGCGCACGTCGATGCGGCTGCCCGCGCCGGCGGCCGCGACGCGAACCACGATGTCGTCCTTGAAGCCGAACCAGAAGGTGGAATCGGTCGCTTCTATGCGTCCTTCGGCCGGAGCCTCGGCGACGATCTGCCACCCCATGGCTTTGGCCGCATCGAGCGCGCGCTGGTACGCCTGAGCGGGAGGCAGTGCCAGCTGCACCGGCTGGATATCGGCGTATGCGGTCTTCTGTTCTGCGCCGACTTTGGGGCCGTCGTATGCCGCGGGGTTGGGGGCATTCTTCCGCAGCGGCTCGATGGCGACGAAGGCCGGCGGATTGTCGAGATCCGTCGTGATGTCGTGTATGCGCGGCACGGTGCCGCCGATGCGCTGCAGCTGCCACGCCGGCAGCACTACTGCAGCGGCGATCACTGCGCCCGTGAGCCCGATCAGGGCGTTGGCTCCAGGCTTGTGCACGACGGCTGCGATGAAGGCGAGCAGCGCCACGGCGCCCGCCCCGGCAGTGACGTATACCGCCCAGCGCAGGATCGTGAAGCCCGTGCGGTAATCCCACCAGCCCCATCGATGGCCGAAGCCCGACAGCGCCGCAGCCGCTGCGCCTGCTGCAGCGAGGATGAGGACGGACGTCAGCAGGCGGCTCGCCGGCTTTCCTGCTTCCGATGCAGAGATATCCATGGCTGTCATAACAGCTCGCTCCTCCCTTTTGTTCCGCGGCTTCGCGGCGCGCCATGTTACTACGTTGCGCCGGGACGGTCTGCCGGGCCGCTATAATCGGCCTCCACATGACTGCAGAAGCACCATTGCGCGGAATCCTGCTGGCCGCCGGGCGCGGCACCCGCTTCGGCGAGGACAAGCTCGCCCATCCCATGCCCGACGGGCTGCCGATTGCCGTTCATGCGGCGCGCAATCTCCGCACCGCGGGCTTGCATGTCGTCGCCGTCGTGCGTGACGACGACCATCACCTGGCGCGCGTGCTGAAAGGCGAGGGCTGCGAGGTCACGGTCTGTCCCGATGCGGCGCTCGGCATGGGCCACAGCCTGGCGCACGGCGTGAAGCGCACGTCGGGCGCGGGCGGATGGATCGTGGCGCTCGGCGACATGCCGTCGATCAAGCCCGCGACGATACGGCTCGTCGCGCAGGCGGTGGCGAGCGGGGCGGGCATAGCCGCGCCGGAATTTCGCGGCGAGCGCGGCCACCCGGTCGGATTCGCAGCGCGGCATTATGTGGACCTGACGGCGCTCAGCGGCGACGCGGGAGCGCGCGGCGTGATGCGGAAACATCGCGCAGAGCTGGTGATGATCCCGTCCGACGACCCCGGCGTGGTGTACGACATCGACCGCAAGTCGGACCTGCAGCGCCCGGTATAATCGACGGCTTCAACTGCGCGGCCATACGCCGCCCATCGAGGACAGACATGACGCGTTTCGAAGGCACCGACCAGTACGTCGCCACCGAGGACCTCATGATGGCGGTGAACGCCGCGATCGTGCTCGAGCGGCCGCTGCTCATCAAGGGCGAGCCGGGCACCGGCAAGACGATGCTCGCCATCGAAGTGGCGAAGGCGCTGGGGCGCCCGCTGCACGAGTGGCACATCAAGTCGACGACCAAGGCGCAGCACGGGCTCTACGAATACGACGCGGTATCGCGGTTGCGCGATTCCCAGCTCGGAGATGCGCGCGTGCGCGACATTTCGAACTACATCGTGCAGGGGATGCTGTGGAAGGCGTTCGCGTCCGAGCAGCCGGCGGTGCTGCTGATCGACGAAGTGGACAAGGCCGACATCGAGTTTCCGAACGACCTGCTGCGCGAGCTCGACCGCATGGAGTTCTACGTGTACGAGACGCAGCAGCTGGTGCGCGCGAAGCACCGGCCGCTCGTCATCATCACCAGCAACAACGAGAAGGAGCTGCCGGACGCATTCCTGCGCCGCTGCTTCTTCCACTACATCCGCTTTCCGGATCACGCGACGATGGAGAAGATCGTCGACGTGCACTATCCGGATCTCAAGAAGAACCTGCTCAAGGAAGCCCTGGAGCGTTTCTTCGAGATCCGCGACGTGCCGGGACTGAAAAAGAAGCCCTCCACCTCAGAGCTGCTCGACTGGCTCAAGCTGCTGATGGCCGAAGACATACCGGCCGAAGCGCTGCACAGCCAGGACGTCCACAAGATCATTCCGCCGCTCCACGGCGCGCTGCTCAAGAACGAGCAGGACGTGCATCTGTTCGAGCGCCTGGTGTTCATGTCGCGCCGGAAAGCTTGATACACGCTTCCCGCCTCCCGTGCTCATAGAGTTCTTCCTCAAGCTGAAGGATGCCGGCATCCCGGTGTCCATCAAAGAGTACCTGGTGCTGCTGGAAGCGCTGCACAAGCGCGTGGTGGACGGCAGCGCCGACGACTTCTACTTTCTCGCGCGCACCTGCCTGGTGAAGGACGAGAAGTTCTTCGACCGCTACGACCGCGTGTTCGGCGCGTACTTCAAGGGCGCCGTCGACGTCGAAGGCGCGCTCGCAATGATCCCGGACGAGTGGCTGCGCAAGCTCGCCGAGAAGCATCTTTCCGAAGAGGACAAGAAGCTCATCGAGGCGCTGGGCGGCTGGGACAAGCTCATGGAGACGCTGAAAAAGCGCCTCGAAGAGCAGAAAGGCCGGCACCAGGGCGGCAGCAAGTGGATAGGCACGGCAGGCACCAGCCCGTTCGGCGCGTACGGCTACAACCCGGAAGGCGTGCGCATCGGCCAGCCCGAGTCGCGGCATCGCCGTGCAGTGAAAGTGTGGGACCAGCGCGAGTTCAGGAATCTCGACGACACGGTCGAGATCGGCACGCGCAACATGAAAGTGGCGCTGCGCCGGCTGCGCAAGTTCGCGCGCGTGGGTGCGCCGGAAGAGCTCGACCTCGACGACACGATACGCTCGACGGCGAAGAACGCCGGCTGGCTCGACCTCAAGATGATGCCGGAGCGGCACAACACGGTGAAGGTGCTGCTGTTTCTCGACGTCGGCGGATCGATGGACGATTACATCCGCGTGTGCGAGCAGCTCTTCTCCGCCGCGCGCACGGAGTTCAAGCACCTCGAGTACTTCTATTTCCACAATTTCCTGTACGAGCGGGTGTGGAAAGACAACCGTCGCCGCACGACCGAAAAGATCGGCACCTGGGACGTGCTGCACACCTATCCGCACGACTACAAGGCCATCTTCGTGGGCGATGCGACGATGAGCCCGTACGAAATCGTGTACCCGGGCGGCAGCGTCGAGCACACCAACGAGGAAACGGGCGCGGTGTGGATGCAGCGCCTGCTGTCGGTGTACCACGACGCCATCTGGATCAACCCGCAGCCCGAGTCGGTGTGGGACTACCACGAATCGATACGCATCACGCGAGATCTCATGGCCGAGCGCATGTTCCCGCTGACGCTCGATGGCCTCGACCGCGGCATGCGGCTCCTCAGCAAGTCGCACTGACTTCCGGCTTCCTGCAGCTCCCGTAAACGCGCGCGCCTTCCCGCGCCGGGAACGGTGCGGCTGCGGCGTTCATCCAATGGGGCGTGGCGGCGATCCCGCCGTCGCGCAACCCGAGAGGAGATCCATGAACGCGCCCGAGCGTATCGCATTGCCCGACATACAGTCTCAGCCCGACAGCCGGAACATCCCCATCGATGCCGTGGGCATAAAATCGATGCGTACTCCGATCGCGGTGCGTACGCCGGACGGCGTGCTTCACACGGTGGCGACCGTGCGCTGACGGTCGGGCTCGGCGCGGCAACCAAGGGCACCCACATGTCGCGCTTCGTCGCGCTGGTGGAGCGGCACGGCGAGCCGCTGACCCCGGCGGGGCTGCGCCGCATGACGATGCGCATGCTGCGCGAGCTCGATGCGGCGACCGGCGAGATCGAGCTGCGCTTTCCGTACTTCGTCACGAAGACGGCGCCGGTGTCCGGCGTGCGAAGCCGCCTGGATTACGAGATGACCTGGCGCGCGCGCGTGTCCGCAGGCGGCATGCATGCTTTTTCGATGCGCGTGGTCGTCCCCGCAACGAGCCTGTGCCCGTGCTCCAGGGAAATCTCCGAGTACGGCGCGCACAACCAGCGCTCGCATATCACCGTGGAGGTGGAGTCGCCGGATGCGATCGAGGCCGAAGAGCTCATCGCCGTCGCGGAGCGCAGCGCGTCGTGCGAGGTGTACGGGCTGCTGAAGCGCCCGGACGAAAAATACGTCACCGAGCGCGCGTACGACAATCCGAAATTCGTGGAAGACCTGGTGCGCGACGTCGCGCTGGCGCTCGATCGCGACCGGCGTGTCGCGGCATACGTGGTCGAAGCGGAGAACTTCGAGTCGATACACAACCACACCGCTTATGCGCGCATCGCGCGCAGGCGCGTGCACGAGGTGACGCAATGAGCATTCACACGGTGAAGCTGCTGCGGCGCGAGCCGGTCGCGGAAAGCACCATGGCGTTCCACTTCGAACGGCCGGCCGGCTTCGCGTTCAAGGCCGGGCAGGCGGTCGATGTCGTGCTGCCGCAGGTGCTGGACGCAGCCGGAAAGAAGGCGCGGCATGCGTTTTCCATCGTCAGCGGGCCTTTCGAGGACGGGATCGCGATCGCGACGCGCATGCGCGACAGCGTGTACAAACGGGCGCTCGCTGCCCTGGCGCCCGGCGCGGCCGTCGAGATGCGCGGGCCGTTCGGCACGTTGACGCTGCATGGCGATAGCGCGCGGCCGGCACTGCTGGTCGCGGGCGGCATCGGCATCACCCCGTTCGTCAGCATGCTGCGCCAGGCCGCGCGCGACCGCTGGCCGCGTCCGATGGCGCTGATCTACGCCAACCGCACGCCGCGAGCCGCGGCATTCCTGTCGGAGCTGCAGCAGCTCGCGCGGACCACCGACCGCTTCCGGCTGTTGACGACCATGACCGCCGCGGATCGCTCCACGGACGATTGGGAAGGCGAGACGCGTCGCATCGACGAAAGCCTGTTGCGCGCAGCAGGCATGGGGCTGCAGGCGCCGGTGTACTACCTCGCCGGTCCGCCGGGCATGGTGGAGGCGGTGAGCGCGGCGATGGCGCGTGCCGGCGTGGCGGAGGACGACATCCGCAGCGAAACGTTCTACGGCTACTGACCGCATGCCGCGGCCACCCGAATGCCGCATCACGTGACGGACGTGCCGCGATCAGGCTATGCTCTCCTCCAAACGAGCAGGAGGAGAGATGGAGCGCAGGCTGACGCTTGAAACGCTCTTCGAAGCCGTGTTGACGGTGCTCGGAGCGGCGATCGCTGCGGTGTCCTGGAGCTACGGCTTCGGCACTCTCGCGCGCCCGGGTCCGGGCCTCTATCCTTTTTGCATCGGCGTGGCGACGGCGCTTTTCGGCGCGGTCGCGCTCGCATCGCGGCTGCGCGAGCCTGCTCGCCGTGAGCCGCCGCTCGATCCCGTTGCGCGCAGGCGGCTTGCGCTGCTGTCGGGGATCTTCGTGTTCTGGATCGTTGCCATGCCGGTGCTGGGCTACGTCGTCGTGACGCTCATTGCGGTCTACGCGTCCGCCAAGACGCTGGAGCTCGAAGGTCATGTGAAGCCGCTTGCCGTAGCAGGCGGCACGGCGCTGTTCATTTACGTGCTGTTCGACCACTGGCTGTACATCGACTTGCCGCGCGGCATGCTGGCCGGAGGCTGAGAGCGCATGGAAGGCCTCCATCTCCTGCTCAACGGCTTTGCGAGCTCGTTCACGGCCGTCAACCTGCTCGCGTGCTTCATCGGCGCTCTCATCGGGACGCTGGTCGGCGTGCTGCCCGGTCTCGGTCCTACGGCGACGATGGCGCTGATCCTTCCGTTCACCTTGCCGTACGGTCCGACGACGGGCCTCATCATGATGACGGGCGTGTGGTACGGCGCGATGTACGGAGGATCCACCACGTCCATCCTCGTGAACATTCCCGGCGAAGCGGCGAGCGTCGTCACCTGCTTCGACGGCTATCAGATGTGCCGCAAGGGCAGGGCGGGACCGGCGCTGGCGCTGGTCGCATCGGGGTCCTTCATCGCGGGCACGATAGGGCTGCTGGGCCTGCAGTTCTTCGCGCCGCTGCTCGGCAACGCGGCGCTCTCGTTCGGCCCGCCCGAATTCCTGTGCTTCATGATCTTCGCCTTCGTGCTGCTTTCCAATCTCTCGTCCGAGGCGCCGCTGAAGGGCGCGCTGATGATCACGCTGGGACTGTTCCTCAGCACCGTGGGCATCAATCCGATGGACAGCTATCCGCGCTTCACTTTCGGCTCGGAGAAGCTGATGCTGGGCATCGATTTCCTGCCGATCGCGATGGGCCTGTTCGGCATCGCGGAAATCCTGTCGATCGCGGTGGAGAAATACGTGAAGCCGGTGGTGCACCAGGTGCGGCTGCGCGACCTCTATCCGAACGGCGACGAAGTGCGGCGATCGGTGAAGCCCATGCTGCGCGGCTCGGTTCTCGGCTTCTTCGTCGGCCTGCTCCCGGGGCCGTGCACGGTGATCTCGACGTTCGCGGCCTATTCGCTCGAGAAGCGCCTGTCGCGGCATCCCGAGCAGTTCGGCCACGGCGCCGTTGAAGGCGTCGTCGCACCGGAGTCGGCGAACAACAGCGCGGTGATGGGATCGATGGTGCCGCTGCTGACGCTGGGCATTCCGTTCGCCGCGCCGAGCGCCATCATGCTCGCCGGCCTGCGCATGCATAACGTGGAGCCGGGCCCGATGCTGTTCACCACGAACCCCGACGTCTTCTGGACCTTCATCGCGGCCATGTACGTCGGCAATCTCATGCTGCTCGTGCTCAATCTCCCGCTGGTGGGCCTGTTCGCGCGCGTGGCGCTGATCCGGCCTCAGATCCTTCTGCCGGTCATCAGCGTGCTGTGCCTCGTCGGCGTGTACAGCGTGCGCAACGCCATGTTCGACGTCTGGGTGATGGTGATCGCGGGCATCCTGGGATTTTTCCTGAGGCGGTGGAAATATCCGGTGTCGCCGTTCATCATCGGTCTCGTGCTCGGGCCGACGACGGAAAACAGCCTGAGGCAGACGCTGCTCATGTTCCAGGGCGACGTCGCGGGCATCGGCGACCGGCCGCTCGCCGTCGCGCTATTGGCGCTCGCCGTCGCCTTTCTCGTGTTCCGGCACTGGCCGTGGGCGCGCGGCAAGGGCTACGCGCTCAAGATGGAAGAGGGCAAGTCGCTGTAACCGGATTCGCAGGGGAAGCACGTATCGCGGGCTCAACGCATCGAGTGCTGACAAGGAGGAGATCATGAAAAGATGGGCGATGGCGGTATTGGGCGTGTGCCTGCCTGCAATGGCGCACGCGGCAAGCTCGTATCCGGTCAAGCCGATCAACTGCATCGTTGCGGTGGAGGCCGGAGCCGACGGCGATGTGCTGGTACGGCCGATTTTGCAGCGCGTTTCGAAGATGCTCGGGCAGCCGATCGTGGTCGTGAACAAGCCGGGCGGCGGAAGCTCCATCGGCTATCGCGAAATTCATGCGGCCAGGCCCGACGGCTACACGATAGGGTGGGGCTCCGCGACCATCATCACCAACAAGCTGCAGGGCGTGTCGCCGCTCGATTATCACGACTTCACGCATCTCGGCGGTTACGCGACGTTTTTTCCCATCGTCATCGCAGCGACGAAGTCCAAACCGCAGTTCAACACCATCCAGGAAGTCATCGCGTACGCGAAGGCGAATCCCGGCAAGCTCAACATGTCGACGGCCGGCGTCGGGCAAAGCTGGTGGGTTGCCGCAATGGCATTCATCGGCGGGACGGGCATCAATGCGAACTCGATACCGCAGCCGGGCGCAGGCGCGATGACGGTCGCGCAGGTCGCCGGCGGACACGCGGAAGTCGGCGTGGCGGCGCTCGGCTCGGCGAAGAGCATGGTCGATTCCGGCCAGGTGAAGTTCCTCGCCACGCTGGGCGACGGCCGGGCGCCGGCGCCGTACGACAAGTACCCCACGATGAAGGAGCTGGGCTACGACGTGAGCTGGGAGTCCACCAATTTCATCATGGGTCCTCAGAACATGCCGAAGGAAGTCGTTGCGATACTGGCGGGCGCGATCGAGAAAGCGACGAAAGATCCGGAATACGTGAAGTTCGCCATCGAGCGCAATACGCGCTGGGAGTACATCCCGCCGGGCGACATCGTGCCGTCGTTCGACAAGCGCCGCGCCGTCGTGCGCGACATCATGAGCAAGGCCGGGATACTGAAGGAGGCAAAGTGAGGCGTGAGGAGTGAGGGGGAAGGAGTGAGAAGCGTTGGAAGCGGCGGGCGTCCTCGCCGCTTCACCAGTCACGAGTCACGGGATTTCAGTCACAGCTTCGCGGGCGGCGGAGCGGTCTTGAGCACTTCTTCGACCGTGGTGAGGCCGGCCGCGATTTTCAGCGCTCCGCTGATGCGCAGCGGCTTCATCCCGTCCTGATAGGCCCGCTCGCGCAAATCGTCGAGATCGGTCTGCGCGACGAGCACGGCCTTCAGCGCGGGCGACATGACCATCGTCTCGTAGATGCCGATGCGTCCCATGTAACCCGTCATGCGGCATTCGAGGCAGCCTTTCGCGGCATAGACTTTTTGCGTCGGGCGTTTGGCTTTCCACGGATGCACCAGCGCAGCCCACGCCTCGGCGTCGATGTCCTGCGGCGTCTTGCAGTGCGGGCAAAGCGTGCGTACCAGCCGCTGCGCGAGCACGCCGAGTATGGTGGACTGCAGCAGGTACGACGGCACGCCGATGTCGAGCAGCCGCGTCACGGCGGAAGGCGCGTCGTTGGTGTGCAGCGTCGAGAGCACGAGGTGGCCGGTGAGCGCGGCCTGTATCGCCATCTCCGCCGTCTCTAGATCGCGGATCTCGCCCACCATGATGATGTCCGGATCCTGGCGCATGAGCGTGCGTATGCCGCTCGCGAAGTCGACGCCTATGCCCGCCTGCACCTGCATCTGGTTGAACGCCGGCTCCACCATCTCGATCGGGTCCTCGACCGTGCACACGTTCACTTCCGGCACTGCGAGCTGCTTCAGCGTCGAATAAAGCGTCGTCGTCTTGCCGGAGCCGGTAGGCCCGGTGACCAGGATGATCCCGTGCGGCTGCGAGATCATGCCGCTCCACTTCTGCTCGTCCTCCTCGGAGAACCCGAGCTCGCCGTAGTCCTTGACGAGATTCTCGGGATTGAAGATGCGCATCACGAGCTTCTCGCCGAACGCGGTCGGCATGGTCGACAGCCGCAGCTCGACTTCTTCGCCGTCCGGCGTGACGGTCTTCAGGCGCCCGTCCTGCGGCCGGCGCTTCTCGACCACGTCCATGCGCCCGAGCACCTTGATGCGGCTCGTCATTGCCGCCATCACCGGGGTCGGTATCTGGTACACCTGGTGCAGCATGCCGTCGATGCGGAAGCGGACGTTGCCCACGTCGCGGCGCGGCTCCATGTGGATGTCGCTCGCGCGCTGCTCGAAGGCGTAGTTGAACAGCCAGTCGCAGATATGGACGATGTGCTGGTCGTTGGCATCGAGCTTGCCGCTGCGGCCGAGCTGCACCAGCTGCTCGAAATTCGCGATGTCGCCGTAGCCGCCCGCATCCTTCGCGGTGGCGCCCTGGATCGAGCGCGCGAGATTGTAGAACTCGACGAGGTAGCTCTGGATGTCGAGCGGATTCGCGATCACGCGCTTGATGTCCAGCCGCAGCACCTGCTTCAGCTGCTCTTCCCATTCCCGCACGTGCGGCTCGCATGTTGCGACGACGACCTCCGTCGTATTCACCGCGACCGGCAGGATGTGGTAGCGCTCGGCGTACGCGTTCGACATCACGCGGGTCACGGCCGCGAAATCGATCTTGAACGGGTCGATGTGCAGATATGGCAGCCCGCATTTGTTGGCGAGCCATCCCGTTAATGCCTCGAGGTGGAGTGCCTTCTTCGGCTCGCGCGGGTCCTTCCATTTCTGGTCGGCGATGACGACGAGCGGGTGCACCCGGTTGCTGGCGAACTTGCGATTGTTCACCAGCGCGTTCGCGGCTTCCCTGGAAACGAGCTGGTCGGCGACCAGGTCTTCGAGGAGTCCTTCGAGGTTGAGCGGTCGGTCGGTGGGCCGCGTGAGCGAAGTGTTGGGTGTGGAGGCCATGAGGCTGTTGTCGGTGTTTTGCGGACTATAGCGGCCGGGTTGGGGGAGCCACAATGGCATACGGCACTGGGCCGGTAGTCATGAACTAGTGCACCGCGATGGTGCGCGAAACCGGACGATTGTTCAACAATGGTGCATGACGACGCGCGCTTTTCAGAAAAGTCCTTACGGCACAACGATGTGTCGAGAGGAATAGCTCTTGCTTTGGTAGTGCAAATTTTTTCGCGGGGGGATGATGGACACATTGAAAGTCAGCAGCGACACGCTGTTCGTGCTTCTGGGCGCGGTCATGGTGCTCGCGATGCATTCCGGTTTTGCGTTCCTCGAACTGGGCACCGTGCGCCGGAAGAACCAGGTCAACGCGCTGGTGAAGATACTGTGCGACTTCGCCGTGTCCACCATGGCGTATTTCTTCGTCGGCTATGGCGTCGCGTACGGCGTGCATTTCTTCGTCGGCGCGGAGCAGCTCGCGCAGAAGAGCGGCTACGACCTCGTGAAGTTCTTCTTCCTGCTCACGTTCGCCGCCGCCGTTCCGGCCATCGTGTCGGGCGGCATCGCCGAGCGGGCGAAATTCAGCACGCAGCTCGCCGCGACCGCCGTGGTCGTCGGGCTCGTCTATCCGTTTTTCGAGGGCATCGCGTGGAACGATCATTACGGCATACAGGCGTGGCTCGAGTCCGCCGGCGGCGCGAAGTTTCATGACTTCGCCGGCTCGGTCGTGGTGCATGCAGTCGGCGGCTGGCTCGGTCTCGTCGCGGTCATGCTGCTCGGCGCCCGCCACGGCCGTTATCCGAAGAGCGGCGGCGTCACCGCTCAGCCGCCGTCGTCGATTCCTTTTCTTGCCCTCGGCGCGTGGATACTGTCGGTGGGCTGGTTCGGCTTCAACGTGATGTCGGCGCAAAGCATAGACAAGATCTCGGGCCTCGTCGCCGTGAACTCTCTCATGGCGATGGCCGGAGGCACCGTCACAGGCCTTCTCTGCGGACGTAACGACCCGGGCTTCGTGCACAACGGGCCGCTCGCGGGGCTGGTGGCGGTGTGCGCAGGCTCGGACGTCATGCATCCGCTCGGCGCACTGGCGACCGGCGGCATTGCGGGCGCGCTGTTCGTGTACATGTTCACGCTGACGCAGAACCGGCTGAAGATCGACGATGTGCTCGGCGTGTGGCCGCTGCACGGCCTGTGCGGCGCGTGGGGCGGCATTGCATGCGGCATCTTCGGCACGAAAGCGCTGGGCGGCATCGGCGGCGTCACGCTGATGTCGCAAGTCGCAGGCACGCTGCTCGGCGTCGGCATCGCCGTTGCTGGTGGTATCCTGGTGTACGGAACGCTCAAGGCGATGGTCGGCATACGCCTCGGGCGGGAAGAAGAGTTCGAAGGCTCGGACCTGTCGCTGCACAACATTCCGGCGACGCCCGAGCGCGAGGCGAACTGGTAGGCAGACACGGAGAAGCGGCCATGGGATGTGGCACGACACGTTGGGCTGGCGGTCTCGCATTGGCGCTGGCGGCGGTGAACGCGCACGCCGCCGTCACCATTTACGATGCGACGCAGTTGAGCTACGACCGCTACCGCGTGGTGAAGCGCCTGTGGGTCGACAGCTGGCGGACGGCGATCGGCGTGCCGCACAAGGCGACGCGTGAAGCCGCCGTCCGGGCGCTCGTCGATGCGGCCGAAGGCGTGGGCGCGGATGGACTGGTCAACGTCCATTGCGTCGGCGGCACGGCCTCGCTCTCCGACTATTACTGCTACGGCAACGCCGTCAAGGTGAAGCCCAGGCCGTGATGCGGGACGCGGAGCCTAGAACTCCACCGTCCCGGTCATGGCGTATGCGCCGGCCCCGTTCGCCGTCCAGACTTCCGCGCGGTTGCCTGCCGCATCCGTGCTCCCGCTGACAGTGAAGCGCTCGGTGTGGAAAACCGGGTGGTGCGCGCGGTAATCGAGCTTTCTCACCGGCCGCGGCGCATGCGCGCGGCACAGCTCGAGCATCAGCATGGTCTGCAACGGGCCGTGCACGATCAAGCCGGGGTAATGCTCTTCGTCGCGCACGTAATCGAGATCGTAGTGGATGCGATGGCCGTTGAAGGTGAGCGCCGAGAAGCGGAACAGCAGCACGGGATCCGGGGCGATATCGCGCCGCCAGGATGCCGAGGACGGAGCCAGGCGCACCTGCGCCGGCGCGTCGCCGGGCTTCGCGGCTTCGCGATACACGATGTCGTGATCTTCGACGACCGCGAGCTTCCCGTTGGCGTGCACGGTGTGCCGCACGGTGACGAATACCAGCGCGCCCGTCTTGCCGGTCTTCTCAGAGACCGAAACGATTTCCGAATCTTTCGTGAGCTCGTCGCCGACGCGCAGCGGCTCGTGAAACGCGAGCCGGCCGCCGGCCCACATCCGGCGCGGCAGCGCGACCGGCGGCAGGAATCCGCCGCGGCGCGGATGGCCGTCGGGGCCGAGCTCGGACGCGGGCTTCGCCTCCAGAAAGTACAGCCAGTGCCAGCCGGGCGGCAACGCGTCGCCCTTGCGCGGTGCAGGGTTGGTGATGTCGAGCGTCGCCGCGAGCGCTTCGACCGGCCAGCGGGCGGCCTCGTCGCTCGCCGTCATGCGGCGGCCTATCCATTGCGTGTAGCCGGTTCCGGCGCTCATTTCGCTTTCCTCTTGCGCGCGGGCCCGCGCTCCACCGTCGCGCGCTCGATCTCGTAGTATTCATCGAGGCCGATCATGTCCTCGACCTGCTTGCGCGCGGTGACGAACTCGTCCTCCGTCATGCCCGTGTAGTCGCCCGTGCGCTTCAGCTCCTCAAGCGCCTTGCGCATGAAATGAAACTGGATGCCGATCGCGAAGATGGCGTCTATGCAGCCGGCGTAACCCATGTCCTGCAGCTGCTCGCGCGAGTACAGCGGGCGGCGGTCGCGGTTGCCGCGGCTTTGCACGTACACCAGCGGCAGGCGGGAAACCTTCGGCGCCTTCACCGTATCCGCATGCGTTTTCGGAAACACGAGGCCCATGTCCGCACCCTGGTCCGCAGCGACGTTGACGCGCCTGATCGCTTCGTTGAGGCCTTGTATCCGGCAGGCGTCGGAGCGCGCGATGATCACGAAGTCCGGATCCTCGGCGTCGCGTGCCCGGCAGGCAAGACGTATCTTGTCGCGGAACTCGTTCAGCGGAATGTTGTGCGCGACGTAGGTGTGATAATGCGCGCGCTTCGGGAACAGCTGGTCTTCGATGTGCACGCCTGCGATGCCGGCGCGTATGCATTCACGTACCGTGCGCATGGTGTGCAGCGGCTCGCCCCAGCCCGCACCGGCGTCCATGACGACCGGTATGTCGACCGCGCGCGCCATCGACGAAGCCACGCGGATCTGTTCCGTCATGGTGAGCAAGGGCTCGGTGATGCAGGTGGAGCCGCCGGTGACGAAGCCGCCATTGTAGACCGACTTGAAGCCCACCGACTGCGCGAGGCGGGCGGTGATCGGATCGTAGGCGGAGGGCAGTTCGAGGAAGCGGCCTTTCTTGACCAGGGCTCGCAGCTGGGTCGTCGCGCGGGGCATAGGGACTCCTGTTGTTCCTGTTGTTATTGCCGGCTCGATGCGGTTGCAGGCGCCCGGGGAAGGAGCGCACGCGGCGGGGAGGGAATGCGCAGGCGCGCCGGGACGCCTGCGTGCGCTGCTAATCCGCGTGAAGCTTCGCGGTCTTGGCCACTTTCTGCCACTTCACGAGCTCTGCGCTCATGAATTTGCTCCATGCGACCGGGGTGCTGCCGACGGCGTCGGCGCCATACGGCGCGAGCGCTTCCTTGAACGGCGCCGAATGGACGACTTTCACCATGCTCGCATTGATGCGGTCGACGATGGCCTTCGGCGTCCTGGCGGGCGCTACGATACCCGCCCAGCGCACAGCCTGGTAGCCTTTCACGCCGGCTTCGGACATCGTCGGCAGATCGGGCACGACGTCGGAGCGGCGCGAGTCGCCCACGGCGAGCGCGCGCAGCCGCGCTTCCTTCACATGCGGCAGCGCCTGCGCCGCATCCGCCATGTCGAGCTGGATCTGGCCGTCCACGAGCTCGGCGATAGGACGCGCATCAGTCGCGCGCTCTATCTTCACGCCCGTGCTCATCTTGAACAGCTCCGTCGGCAGCGCGTCGAGCGGCGTGCGCGCCGCGTACCTCAGCTTGCCCGGCTCCTTCTTCGCGAGCGCGACGAGCTCCTTGACGTTGTTGGCCGGCACGGATGGATGCGTCACGAGCAGCAGCTGACGGTCGGCGAGCTGCGTGATCGGCGTGAAGTCCTTGGTCGGGTGATACGGAAGCTTGCGCCCGATCGCGGCGTACATCACGTGCTCGCTGGAGATGATGCCGGCCGTGTGGCCGTCCGACAGCGAGTTGGCGACCATTTCCGTCCCGACGAGCCCATCGACTGCCGGACGGTTGTCGATGACGACCGTTTGTCCAAGCTGCTCCTTCATGTTGTCGGACAGCAGGTGGGCGAGCTTGTCGATGGGATGGCCCGGTGCGTACGGCACGATGAGCCGAAGCGGCTTGCCATCCGCCTGCGCGTGCGCGATGCTCGGCAGGCCGAGCGCGATTGCAGGAGCGGCCGCGAGTACGAATAAACGCCAGTGCATAGGTGATCTCCTCAAGCAGGGTAGTCGGCGCGATTACTGCTGCTCTGGGCGACCCGTGCCCGCTTCGGCGTCTCGCGAAGCGGGCACAGCGCAGTATCGACCGTATCAGTTCGCCGTGTCGGTATATCGTACGGCGTATGTGGGGACAGGATCATCGGTACGCGCGATACTTTACCCGGTTTGCGCATCGAGCATCAACCAGGTTTGCGCGGCGGGACTTTTGTTGCAACAACATTGAGAGCTCCGAGGACGCGACATGGAATGGCTCACTGATCCGAGCGCCTGGGTGGCGCTCGCCACGCTCGCGGCGCTGGAGATCGTTCTCGGCGTCGACAACATCATCTTCATCTCCATTCTCGTTGCGCGCCTGCCCGAGCGCCAGCGCGGTCTTGCGCGCACGCTGGGCCTCGGCGCCGCCATGCTGACTCGCATTGCGCTGCTTTTTTCCATCGCCTGGGTCATGTCGCTTACCGAGCCGTGGTTCTCGATCGCCGCCAAGGAGATATCCGGACGGGATCTCATCCTACTGGGCGGAGGACTCTTCCTGCTGTGGAAAAGTGTGCACGAGATACACAATTCCCTCGAAGGACCGGGCGACGAGACGGGCGTGGCGGGCGCTGCGACTGCGACTTTCGGCGCGGTAATCGTGCAGATCGCCATCCTCGACATCGTCTTTTCGCTCGATTCGGTGATCACCGCGGTGGGGCTGGTGGACGAGCTCGCGATCATGGTGATCGCGATCGTGCTGGCGGTCGCCGTGATGCTGTTCGCGGCGAAGAAAATCGGCGATTTCGTGGAAGCGCACCCCACGATCAAGATGCTGGCGCTCAGCTTCCTGGTGCTGGTCGGTGTCGCGCTGGTGGCGGAGGGCTGGGGCTTTCACATTCCGAAGGGCTACATCTATTTCTCCATGGCGTTCGCCATCATGGTCGAGATGCTCAACCTGCGCGTGAGGAAGCGCATGGCCGAGCCGGTGCACTTGCGGCGCGGCGGGCCGCACGATCGCGGCGGCTGATCGGCAGCCGACGGCGTGCGCGGCCTGTTCGCTGACAAACATCGCGCGTGCGCTGTGAGCAGCTCCGGTTATGAAGGCCGGGCTGATACAATGGATAAAAATACGCGGCATGCCGAAGTGCTTCGATGTTACGCACGTCTGCGGCCGGCGTCATCACTGAAGCGCGCCGCGCTGCACACTGCACCTCGTTCCGTCCCGGGCCGCGGGCATTGCAGCGTGCGACTCACGGTGGGCCATGGACGACCAACTATCCCGTCTGCGCATAGAGCGGACTTCCGAAGCGGCGCGGCCGCGCAGACGCTGGCTCCGCTACGTCGCCTGGGCCGCCATTGCAGTCGCGGTCATCGCGGGCTACACCGTTGTGAGGCAGCGTGCCGCGGTCCCGGTCGAAGCGGTCGCGGTGAGCCAGGTCTATCCTTCCCAGGCCCATACGCTACTCAATGCGACCGGCTATGTCGTCGCGCAGCGCAAGGCTGCCGTCGGCTCCAAGGCCACCGGCCGCCTGGAATGGCTGGGCGTGCGCGAAGGCAGCCGCGTGAAGCAGGGCGAGATCGTCGCCCGCATCGAAAATCGCGACGTCACCGCGCAACAGCAGCAGGCGGCTGCGAACATCAAGGTTGCGCAGGCCAATCTCGCCCAGGGCGAAGCGGACATGAAGGAGGCGGAGCGCGCGCTGCGGCGCTCCGAAGACCTGCTGCGCCAGAAGTTCGTGTCGCAGGCTGCGCACGACCAGGCCGTTGCGCGCTACGAGCGCACCGCCGCGTCCATCGCGAGCCTCAAGGCCGCCATCACGGTCGCACAGGCAAGCGAGCGCGTGAGCGCCGTGGCGCTGGAGCAGACGCTGGTGCGCGCGCCGTTCGACGGGGTCGTGCTCACGAAGAACGCAAACGTCGGCGACAACATCACTCCGTTCTCGGCGGCGGCCGACACCAAGGGCGCGGTGCTCACCATGGCCGACATGTCGACGCTGGAAGTCGAGGCGGATGTCTCGGAAGCGAATCTCGCGAAGGTCAGGCCCGGCCAGCCGTGCGAAATCCAGCTCGATGCGCTGCCTGGCGTGCGCATGCGCGGCGTCGTGGGCAGCATGGTGCCTACGGTGGACCGCGCCAAGGCGACGGTGACGGTGAAAGTGCGCTTCGTCGACCGCGATCCGCGCGTGCTTCCCGAGATGAGCGCGAAGGTGGCATTCCTCGAGCGCGAGATGAACGACGCTGAAAGAGCGCCGCGCGTCGCGGTGCCTGCCGGCGCAGTGGTCAGGAAGGAGGGCGGCGCGGCGGTGTTCCGCATCGACGACGGCCGCGCGCGTCTCGTCGCCGTGTCGCCCGGCGAAGCTTTCGGCGACTGGATCGAGTTGCGCAGCGGCGCACAGCCCGGCGATCGCGTCGTGCTGCGTCCGCCCGCCGGCCTGCGCGACGGCGCTCGCGTCGATCTGCCGCGCAAATAAGCGCCGCGCCGTGGCTTCCTCGCGTCCCGCGGTCGAGATACGCAACCTCGTCAAGGCGTACGTGCGCGGCGGAGAGCGCGTGCCGGTGCTCGTGGACATCACGCTCGACATCGCGCAGGGCGAGTTCGTGGCGCTGATGGGGCCTTCGGGATCGGGAAAATCCACGCTCCTCAATCTCATCGCGGGCATCGACAAGCCGGACGGCGGGACACTGCAGGTGGACGGCCTCGACATTACGACGATGAGCGAAGCGGAGCTCGCAGCCTGGCGCGCGCGTCACGTCGGCTTCATTTTCCAGTTCTACAACCTCATTCCGGTGCTGACGGCATTCGAAAACGTCGAGCTGCCGCTGCTCCTCACGCATCTGCGCGCCGATCAGCGGCGCGATCACGCCGACAGGGCGCTCGCCATGGTCGGGCTCGCGGACCGTGCGCGGCACTATCCGTCGGAGCTGTCGGGCGGCCAGCAGCAGCGCGTCGCCATCGCGCGCGCGATCATCACCGACCCGACGATACTCGTGGCCGACGAGCCCACCGGCGACCTCGACCGCAAGTCCGCCGCCGACGTGCTCAACCTGATGGGGCGGATGAACCGCGAGCTGGGAAAGACCGTCGTCATGGTGACGCACGACCCGCATGCCGCCGAAGCAGCCGGCCGCATCGTGCACCTGGAGAAAGGCGTGCTCGACACGCCCGCCTGATTATGTACTGGCTCAAGCTCGCGTTTCGCAATGCGCTGCGTCACCGCCTGCGCACGGCGCTGACCGTGCTGGGGCTGGTGGTCGCGATACTGTCGTTCGGATTGCTGCAGACCATCGTCGATGCCTGGTACGCCGGCGCGAACAATGCGTCGCCCAACCGGCTGGTGACGCGCAACGCCGTGTCGCTCACCTTTCCCATGCCGCTCGCGTACCGCGAGAAGATCCGCGCGGTCCCGGGCGTGCGCGCCGTGGGCGCCGCCAACTGGTTCGGCGGCATTTACGTCGACAAGAAGAACTTCTTTCCCCAGTTCGCCGTGGACGCGCCGGCCTATTTTCCGATGTATCGCGAATACGTCATCGATGACGAGGAATGGCGTGCCTTCATGCGCGACCGCAAGGGCGCCGTAGTGGGCCGCAAGCTTGCGCAGACGTACGGCTTCCGCGTCGGGGACACGGTGCCGCTGCAGGGCACGATCTTCCCCGGCGTATGGCAGTTCAACGTCCGCGCGATCTACGACGGCGCGCAACCCGGCACGGACACCTCGCAGTTCTTCTTTCACTGGGACTATCTCAACGAAACGGTCAACAAGCGATTCCGGCATCGCGCCAACCAGGTCGGCGTGTTCGTGGTGGAGATCGATAATCCGGACCGGGCGGCCGAAGTGAGCGGAGCGATCGATGCGACCTTCCGGAACTCGCTCGCCGAAACGCTGACCGAGACCGAGCGCTCGTTCCAGATCGGCTTCGTCAAGCAAACGGAGGCGATCGTCATCGCGATACGCGTCGTATCGTTCGTGGTGATTTTCATCATCCTCGCGGTCATGGCGAACACCATGGCGATGACGGCGCGCGAGCGCATCGGCGAGTACGCGACGCTGAAGGCGCTGGGCTTCGGCCCGGGCGTTGTGGCCATACTCATCTTCGGCGAGTCGCTCGCCATCGCGGCGGCGGGCTGCTCCATAGGGGTCGCGCTCACGTTTCCGGTCGGAGACTGGTTCGCGGCGCGCATGGGAACGCTGTTCCCGGTGTTCAAGGTGAGCGTGGAAACGGTGGCGCTGCAGGTCGTGTGTGCGCTTGCCGTCGGCATCATCGCGGCGCTGTTTCCGGCGCGGCGTGCGACCGGCGTGCGCATCGTCGACGGACTGCGGACGATCTAAGGGCGCCCTGATGGCCATCCCGCTGCGCTATAGCGTGCGCAATCTCCGGACGCGGAAAGTCACCACGCTGCTCACCGCAGCCGGCATGGCCCTGGTGGTCTTCGTGTTTGCGGCCGTGCTCATGCTCGATGCGGGGCTGCGCGCTGCGCTCGTCGCCACCGGGCAATACGACAACATCATCGTGACGCGGCGCGCGGCGGGGACCGAGATCCAGAGCATCGTGGACCGCGAGCAGGCGGCGATCGTCGGCTCCCAGCCGGAAATTGCGATGACCGGCGGCGCGCGTCTCGTGTCCCGCGAAGTCGTCGTGCTGATCGCATTGCCGAAGCGCGGGACGGGTGTGCCGACCAACGTCGGCATACGCGGCGTCGAGCCCGCCGGCATTGCGCTGCGTCCGCAGGTGCGCGTCACGGCAGGGCGCATGTTCAAGCCCGGCGCCGCTGAAGTGATGGTCGGCAAGAGCATCGCGGAGCGCTTCGACGACGCGCGGATCGGCGCGACGCTCCGCTTCGGCGGACGCAGCTGGGTGGTGGTCGGCACTTACGACGCCGGCGGATCGGGCTTCGACTCGGAGATCTGGGCCGACTCCGATCAGCTGATGCAGTCCTTTCGCCGGCAGGCGTTCTCGTCCGTCGTCGCGCGGCTTGCCGATCCGGGCTCGTACGAGGCGCTCAAGGCGGGCCTCGAAGGCGACCCGAGGCTCACGCTGGACGTGAAGCGCGAGAAGGAGTTCTACGAAGAGCAGTCGCGCACGCTGTCCAACTTCATTCGCTACCTCGGCGTCACACTGTCGGTGATCTTCTCCATCGGCGCGATGGTGGGCGCGATGATCACGATGTATACGTCGGTGGCGAACCGGACCGGGGAGATCGGCACGCTGCGCGCTCTGGGCTTCGGGCGGCGCAGCATACTTGCGGCTTTTCTGTTCGAAGCGGTGCTGCTCGCGCTGATCGGCTGCGCGGCGGGGCTCGCGCTCGCGAGCGTGATGCAGCTCGTTCAGGTATCGACGCTCAACTGGGATTCGTTCTCGGAAATCTCGTTCCGTTTCACCATGACGCCGAACATCGTGGCGCAGGCGGTGCTCTTCGCGCTCGCAATGGGCGTCGTCGGCGGGCTGCTGCCGGCGCTGCGGGCGGCGCGGCTCAAGATCGTGGACGCCTTGAGGTCGGCGTAGTGGTCAGGCGCGCGCCGCGCCGGGCTTGTGGTCCGACATCGGCTCTATCGTTCCCGTGTGCATGCCGTAGGTACCGGCGCGCCGGTCGTTGTAGTAGTGGCGCAGTGTGTGGCGCACGGTCGCAAAGGCGATGTGGTCCCACGGAACGTCGTCCTCGTCGACGAGCTTCGTTTCGAGTGTTTCGGCGCCCGGACTGAATTGCCCGTCCAGCAGCCGCGCGCGGAAGAGGATGTAGACCTGGTTGATGTGGGGGATGTTGTAGAGCGCGTACAGCGGTCCGACTTCCACTCGGGCGTTCGCTTCTTCGAGCGTCTCGCGCGCGGCGCCAGCCTGCGTGGTCTCGCCGTTCTCCATGAAGCCCGCGGGGACGGTCCAGTAGCCGTGGCGCGGCTCGATGGCCCGCTTGCAGAGCAATATGCGGTCTTTCCATTCCACGATGCAACCGACCACCATGCGCGGATTCAGGTAGTGGATGGTGTTGCAGGCGTCGCACACGTGTCGCGGCAGCGAGTCGCCGGGCGGTACCTTCAATGTCACGGCGTGGCCGCAGTTGCTGCAGAATTTCATGCGCGTCTTTCGGTTTCGCAGGCGTAATGATACGTCAAGCGTGCGAGTCCCGGCGGAAAGGTGTGTGCTCGCGCAGCTCGTCCATATGGTGCGCCATGCTGCTGCCCTCGCGTCGCAGGAACGCGTCTATCGCTTTTGCGAACTGCGGATGAGCAAGCCAGTGCGCCGAGCGCGTTTCGACTGGCAGCAGACCGCGCGCCATCTTGTGCTCGCCTTGGGCGCCGCCCTCGAACACGGCGATGCCGCGCGCGATGCAGTACTCGATCACCTGGTAGTAGCAGGTCTCGAAATGCAGCCCGGGCTCGTAATCGACGCAGCCCCAGTAGCGGCCGTACAGGCGGCCTCCGGCGCGCACGTTGAGCGATGCCGCGATGCGCGTGTCGTTGCGTTTCGCCACGATCAGCACCACGGCCTGGGGCAGCGAGGCGCCGAGCTGGCGGAAAAACTGCAGGCTCAGGTAAGGGCGCGAGCCATGCGCGCGATAGGTGTTGCGGTAGCACTGCGCGAAGAAGCTCCAGTCCCGATCGGTGATCTCGCCGCCTTCGAGCCAGTCGAAGGTGATGCCGGCTTCGCGCACCTTGCGTCTTTCCTGGCGGATGTTCTTGCGCTTGCCGTGATTCATCGCGGCGAGGAAGTCGTCGAAGGTCGCGTAACCGGCATTGCGCCAATGGAACTGCACGCCGTGCCGCTCCAGCAGGCCGGCACGGCGCAGCGCCTCATGGTCGGCGCGCGCCGGAAACAGCACGTGCGCGGAGGAAACGCGCAGCTCGCGCGCGAGTCGCAGCAGGCCGGCCGCGAGCGCATCGCGATGCGCGTCGCTGTGCGCAAGCAGGCGCGACCCGGTGACCGGCGTGAACGGCACTGCACACACGAGCTTGGGGTAATAGTCGAGGCCATGCCGGTGATAGGCGTCGGCCCATGCCCAGTCGAACACGTATTCGCCGTACGAGTGGCTCTTGAGGTACAGCGGCATGGCGGCGGCGAGACGTCCGCGATCCGTGAGCAGCAGATGTGTCGGCGTCCATCCCGCCGGGGTGCCGACGCAGGCGGTGCGTTCGAGCGCGCTCAGGAACTCGTGGCCCGCGAACGGATCTCCGCCGGCGAGGGCGTTCCATTCGTCGGGTGACACTTCGGTGAGCGATGCGACGGTTTCGAGCTTCACGATGTCAGGAGGCGCGGCGGCCGGGCGGAACCGCATCGAAGCAGTATTCGAGCCGGGGCGGCTAGCTCCAGCGGCCGCGCGCCTCGATCTGCGCCGGCAATGCCGCCGCGCGGTCGAGAATTTTCGCAAGACCGATATGCCCCATGTAATTGCCATGGAGGAACAGGTTGTCCGCGCCGCGCTCGAGCGCCGGCAGCGCGCGCTCGAGATCGATCGAGTAGTGCGGTATCGACTCGGGCCAGCGTGTCACGCGGTAGCCTGTGGGTCCCTCCGGCCTGCCGAATGCCGAGCGGCGCTCGTCGACCACCAGCTCGATGAGCTGCTCGTCGCCGAGCTGCATGAGATCGGACGCGCGCACGGCCGATGCGCCGATTGCGCCGCCGAGTATCCACGTCTCCGCCACGTAGTTCTGCGAGCGGTTGGGGAAGATATCGGTATTGACCAGCACGCCGAGCGCACGGCGGCGCTCGACCGGCGGAAACAGGCATCCGAAGCCGTGAATGCAATGCTCGCGGAAAAACGCGGTGACGGTGAGCATGGTGGAGAGCTCGAACGAGCCCAACGCCGATGCAAGCGACGGCGCGACGCCTGCGAGCAGCGCGCGCGCAGAGCCTGCGCCGGTCGCGATGACATGCGGATGAAGCGGAGAGCGATCGAATGCGAACTCGCTGTGAGGGCGGAACACGACGCCGCGTTGCCGGAGCTTGTCGTGCAGGGCCGCGATGAGCTCGCCCATGCCGCCCGCGGGCGCGACGATGCCGCGCTGCTTCGGACGCGGCTCGCGCGGCATTTTTCTGAAGAAGCGGCCGAGAATGAGGCTTGCGCTCAGCCGCTCGGGATTCCCGGAATAGATGCCTTGAAGCGCGCCTTCGACCAGATAGCGTCCGGCGCCCGTGCCCATGACGCGAGCGGCCCAGTCGCGCACGCTTTCCTCGGGACGCGGCGCCACGGCGGCACGGTTGAGCGCAAGCCTCGCGACGAAGCCTGCGAACCGGGGCCAGTCGGATGCGCGCAGCGGAAAGCGGCTCGGCGCGCCGCGATAGATGTAGCGCTTGCGCGCGGTGCGGGCCGGGCAGAGTAATTGCACTCCGATGTCCTGCGCGAGCGCTTCGAGCCGGACGGTGCTCAGGGCGCCGGTCGCTGCGGTCTCGACCAGGCCCCATTCGGTGCGCACCGTAGCAATCAGCCCGCCGGGTTCCGCATTGCGCTCGATGATTTCTACGGCATAGCCCGCGCGGTTCAGCTCGTAGGCTGCGGTCAGGCCGGAGAATCCGGCTCCGATTACGGTGACAGGGCGTGCGCTCATGAGGCGATGTGTGGATATCGTGTGTGATTGTGCGCCGGTGCGGCGGAAGCTGTGCGCCGACGGGATGATATATTAGCGATATGCGAATTGCGATTGCACAACTCAATGCCACCGTAGGCGACCTCGCAGGCAACGTGGAACGTATCGCCGGTTTCGCCGCGCAGGCGCGCGCGGGCGGCGCGGACGTCGTCGTGACACCCGAGCTTGCGCTGTGCGGCTATCCCCCCGAGGATCTGCTGCTGCGCGAGGATTTTCTAGACGCCTGCGCGGCCGCGCTGCAGGAGCTTGCCTCGCGTGTTCCGGATATCCATCTCGTGGTGGGGCACCCGCGCGGCACGAACGGACGCCGCTACAACTCGGCGTCGGTGCTGCACGGCGGCCGGGTCATCGCGACGTATGACAAGCACAATCTTCCAAACTACACCGTCTTCGACGAGAAGCGCTACTTCGATCCGTCTGCCGAGCCGTGCACTTTCAATGTCGGCGGTGTCAAGCTCGGCATCAACATCTGCGAAGACGCATGGGGTGCGCTGGGCCGCGCCGCTGCGATGCCGGTCGAGCTGCATGACCGGCCCGGCCTCACCGCCGAGGCCTGGGATGCCGATGCGCCGGCTGCGGCGCGCGAAGCCGGTGCCGCGATTCTGCTCGTGCTCAACGCGTCGCCGTATCACGTCCGCAAGCAGGGCACGCGCTACAGCGTGATGCGCGAGCGGGTGAAGGAGACCGGCATACCCCTGGTGTACGTGAATCTCGTCGGCGGGCAGGACGAGCTGGTGTTCGACGGCTCGTCCTTCGTCGTCGGCGCCGACGGCACGGTGACGCATCAATGTGTCTCGTTCCGCGAGCAGCTGGCGTACGTCGATTTTCCGGACGGGAAGCCGGTGCCGGGCGAAGTCGCGCCGACGTTGAGCGTCGAGGCGGAGGTGTACGAAGCGCTCAAGCTCGGGTTGCACGACTACGTGACGAAGAACGGCTTTCCGGGCGTGCTGCTGGGGTTGTCCGGCGGGATAGATTCGGCGCTGACGCTGGCGATCGCGGCCGATGCGCTCGGGCCGGAGCGCGTGCGCGCGATCATGATGCCGTCGCAGTACACGGCATCGATGAGCCGCGAGGATGCGCTGGGGCAGGCGGATGCGATGGGCGTGCGCTACACGGAGATCGCGATCAGGCCGATCTTCGATGCATTCCGCGCGGCGCTCTCGACGGAGTTCGCCGGGTTGCCGGAGGACACCACCGAGGAGAACCTTCAGGCGCGTATCCGCGGCACGCTGCTGATGGCGCTCTCCAACAAGAGCGGCGCCATTGTCGTGACCACCGGCAACAAGAGCGAGATGGGCACCGGCTACGCCACGCTGTACGGCGACATGGCCGGCGGCTTCGGCGTGCTGAAGGACATCAACAAGATGATGGTCTACCGGCTGTCGAACTACCGCAACGGCATAAGCCCGGTGATACCCCGGCGCGTCATCGACCGGCCGCCGTCGGCGGAGCTGCGACCGGACCAGAAAGACCAGGACAGCCTGCCGCCGTACCCGGTCCTGGACGCGATTCTCGAGGCGTACGTCGAGCAGGACGCGAGCCCGCGCGACATCAGGGCGGCCGGTTATGCGAAGAGCGACGTGGAGCGGGTGGTGAAGCTCGTGCGCGGCGCGGAATACAAGCGTCGCCAGGCGCCGATCGGCATACGCATCACTCACCGCGGCTTCGGCAAGGACTGGCGTTATCCCATCACGAACCGCTATCGCCCCGAGTTCGACTAGAGCGGCACTCATGGTATCCTAGCGCCCCATTGCACTCGGCGTGCCGGCGCCCGGAGGTGAGACATGAAGAAGATAGAAGCGATATTCAAGCCGTTCAAACTCGACGAAGTGCGTGAGGCGCTGTCCGAGATGGGCGTGAGCGGGCTCACCGTCACGGAAGTGAAGGGCTTCGGGCGTCAAAAAGGCCATACCGAGCTCTATCGCGGCGCGGAATACGTCGTCGACTTTCTCCCCAAGGTGAAAGTGGAAGTCGTCGTTCCCGAGAAGCTGCTGGAGAGCGCCATCGACGCGATCATCAAGGCCGCGCGCACCGGCAAGATCGGCGACGGGAAAATTTTCGTCACCGAGGTCGAGCAGGTCATCCGCATCCGCACCGGCGAGACGGACGAAGCGGCAATTTAGCAAATTGCCGCTGCGGCCGGTGAACGAACAGAGGGAAACCCATGGTTTCCCTCCGTAACCTCCGGCAACTCCGTTACCGGAGACTCTCCCAGACAGGAACAGAGGGAAACCGATGGTTTCCCTCCGTAACCCCCCTTCCTTAAAGGCAGCGTAGTGGCGTCACCAACGCCCGTCACGCCTTCAATAGAACGACCACCGCACCGCCGCCGCCTTCGGTACGGCGCGCCTGGCAGAAGGCGAGGATCTCGTCGCGCTGCATGAGCCAGCCGGCGAGCCTGCGTTTCAGTACTGGCTCGCGGTTCGGCGAGCGCAGTCCCTTGCCATGGATGATGCGCACGCAGCGGAGCTGCTCGTGCTTGCAGTGCGCCAGGAATTCGGCGACGGCGGCACGGGCTTCCGGCGCGGTGTATCCGTGGAGGTCGAGCACCTCCTGTATCGCCCAATGGCCGCGACGCAGCTTGCGCAGGGTATGCGCGGGCACGCCGGGCCGCGCGTAGACCAGCTCTTCTCCGGTTTCGTATCCCGCGTCCCACGGCGTCCAGTCGCTCAGGCTTTCCTGCAGCGCTTCGCGCTCGTCGCGCAGCCGCTGTTCCGGCACGGGACGCGGACGCGGACTGGTAGGCGCTACGCGGTTGGCAGGCGGAAGCGGCGTGACGTCGGACAGCAGCGCATGGAATGCGACGTCATCGCGGCTGTTGTTCCCGTCCCTGGGTGGGCGGCGGCTCATGTCGCATGCGGATCAGCCGTTACGCGGCGAGGCTCTCGAGGTAGCGCTGCGCATCGAGCGCAGCCATGCAGCCGCTCGCCGCACTGGTGACCGCCTGGCGGTAAACGTGGTCCTGCACGTCGCCGGCTGCGAAGACGCCGGGAATGCTGGTCGCGGTCGCGTTGCCTTCGGTGCCCGTCTTCGTCAGGATGTAGCCGTTGCGCATCTCGAGCTGGCCGTTGAAGATTTCCGTGTTCGGCCGGTGTCCGATGGCGATGAACACGCCCTGCAGCTTCTTGTCGGTCGTGGCGCCGGTCTTTACATTCTTGACGCGCATGCCTGTAACGCCCGTGTTGTCGCCCAGCACTTCGTCAAGCGTGTGATCCCACAGGATTCTCGCTTTGCCCGCATCGACTTTTTCCCTGAGCTTGTCCACGAGTATCGGCTCGGCACGGAACTTGTCGCGCCGGTGAACGACGGTGACGCTGCTCGCGATGTTGGTGAGGTACAGCGCTTCCTCGACGGCCGTATTGCCGCCGCCGACGACTGCTACGTCCTGTCCCTTGTAGAAGAAACCGTCGCACGTAGCGCAACCCGATACGCCGCGTCCCATGAATGCTTCCTCGGACGGCAGCCCGAGGTACATCGCCGATGCGCCGGTTGCGATGACGAGCGCGTCGCATGTGTACGTGCCCTGGTCGCCAACGAGCGCGATCGGCTTGTCCGCGAGCCGCGCCGTGTGAATCTGGTCGAAGATGATCTCGGTGTTGAAGCGTTGCGCGTGCTTGAGAAAGCGCTCCATCAACTCGGGGCCCTGCACGCCGTCGGCGTCCGCGGGCCAGTTGTCGACGTCGGTGGTCGTCATCAGCTGGCCGCCCTGCGCGAGCCCGGTGACGAGCACGGGCTGCAGGTTGGCGCGCGCAGCGTAGACGGCTGCGGTATAGCCTGCGGGTCCTGAACCGAGGATGAGCAGGCGGCAATGTCTGGCGGGGGCGGTCATGATGAGGAGGCCATCGATATCGAATTGTTGGAAACCGGGAATCTATCAGGTGCGCGCACTCCAGTCGAGCCGACGGGCGGCGAAGGCGGCCGCTTAAGCCGCTGGCCCCGCTAAGAAAATCATGCGCGTGAATGCGGTGTGGACGCGCATGGAGCGCCGGCCTGATTGCCGCTCGCGATTGCTGGATCGCGCGCGCTCGCGGCTCGGCACGCGCGCTCGACGGGGTGAGCGATATGCCAACTATGTCACGTTCGCGCGCCGCCGAATCGGCCGCAGTTGCGCGTGCGTTGCGGCCGCACGAATAAATCTCCGGGAAATCGCATTTTTCGCCTGCGTAACGCGTGACGTCATTCCTTCCTTCTGGCAGTATATCGGCGACGTGCGATGTGCACTTACACAAGCAGGCTCAGCGTGTGTTTCGCGCAATGACAGCTACAGACTCAGAACACCGGAGGAGTCGACGACGATGGCCGTACAGTTCGCACTGAACCCGAACATCCTGAAGAGCGTTCCGCTGTTTTCGTCGTTTGGCGACATGCAGCTGAGCTCGCTCATGCCCGCGGTCCAGCATCGCAGCTATCCGCGCAACTCGTTCATATTGCGCGCCGGCGAGGAAACGGATGCGCTGTACATCATCCTTTCCGGCCGCGTGAAAGTCCTCATTCCCGACGCGGAAGGTCACGAGGTCATCCTGTCGGTCATGGGGCCGCACGACTTTTTCGGAGAGATGGGCCTGCTCGACGACCAGCCGCGCTCGGCGAGCGTCGAGACGCTGGAGTCGTGCGAGATGCTGCGCATATCGAAGACCGGATTCATGAACTGCGTGCGCGAGAATCGCGATCTCGCCATGCTGATCATCCGGAATCTGGTGAAGCGGCTGCGCGAGGCGGACCGCAAGATCGAGAGCCTGGCGCTGATCGATGTTTACGGCCGCGTGGCGCGGCTGCTCATCGACATGGCGCAGCAGGTGGACGGCAAGTGGGTCATCCCGCATGCGCCGCCCAAGCAGGAAATCGCGCGCATGATCGGCGCGTCGCGCGAAATGGTGAGCCGCGTGGTGAAAGACCTGCAGCACAAGGGGCTCATCGCCGCTGAAAAACGCAAAATCGTCGTTCTCGATCGGCAGTCGATGGTGCGTCGCGCGGCATCGCGCTAGACGTTCGCTGCCGTCCCGCAGTCGCCTTCCCATGTCCCGCTGCCGTTCCCCCCTCGAGGGGAACGGCTGTCCCGGCTGTTTCGCCAACATGCTCGCGCCGCGGTTTGACGCCGCCCGCGCGAGGCGTTAGCTTGCTGCATCGTTTACCCGCTCGCGGGGCGGCAGCTCCATATATAATCAAAACGTTAACAAAGAGTGCCTAACACAATGATCCGCGCGATGCGCTGTCACGATTTTTGCTCAGGACGCGAAGCCCGACGAAGGCAATATCGCGAATATTGCCAAGGAGGGCGACAAAGTCATGGGCAAAAACTCGTACCAGCCCGAAGGGTTGCAGCCACAACGGCGGCTCACTTTGTCGGGAGGCTTGCTCATATTCGCGATATGAGCTGCGCCTCCCTTCGCGTGATCCATCCGTTCTGGCTGCAACGCACGCGTGGCTCATTGCGTTAGGCACTCTAAGGCCTTCACAGTGCTCCTGAGTCAGCGCAACGGCGCAAAACAGGCGGACAATCCGCTGCCGCCCCATCTCGCCTCACTGCTGCGCGAGTCCTGGTGGCTTGCTCTGGTCGCCGTCGCGCTCTACCTGCTGCTTGTGCTGTTCACGTACGACAAGGCAGATCCCGGCTGGTCGCACAGCGTCAAAGCCTCGACCGTGCACAACGCAGGCGGCGTGCTGGGCGCGTATGTGGCCGACCTGCTGCTCTACGTGTTCGGGCTCTCTGCCTACTGGTGGGTCGTGCTGTGCGGTGCTCTGGTGCGCTGGGGATTCCGCCGCATCGAGGACATCCCGGAAGTGGACCGCCGCTCTCACGCCGTGGCCCTCGGCGGCTTTGCCGCGCTGCTGATCGCGAGCGCAGGCATCGAGGCGATACGCCTCTACACGCTCAAGGCTGCATTGCCGCTGGCGCCCGGCGGAGTGATCGGCGCACTGGTCGGTGAATCGCTCGCCAGGGCGCTGGGCTTCACCGGGGGTACGCTGGTGCTGCTCACCGTGTTCGCGGGCGGCCTGAGCCTCTTCAGCGGCGTCTCGTGGCTCGTGATCCTGGAGAGGGTCGGCCTCGGGGCGGAGCGCTGTGCGGCTTTCGCCGTCAGCAAGTGGCAGGAGCGCCAGGACCGGCGCGCCGGCGAGCAGGCGACGATCGAGCGCGAGGAGGTGGTGGAAGTCAGCAAGAAGAAATTCGAGATTCACCAGCCGGTTCACATAGAGACGCCAAAGGTCGAAATCCAGAAGTCATCGCGCACCGATCGCGAGAAGCAGGTGCCGCTGTTCGAGAATCTTCCGGACACGATGCTGCCGCCGCTGCACCTGCTCGACGCGCCGGCCAGGAATATCGAGACGATGTCCGCGGAGACGCTCGAGTTCACGTCGCGTCTCATCGAGAAGAAGCTGCTCGACTTCGGCGTGGAGGTCCGCGTGGTCGCCGCCTACCCCGGGCCGGTCATCACGCGCTACGAGATCGAGCCCGCCGTCGGCGTGAAGGGCAGCCAGATCATCAATCTCGTGCGCGATCTCGCGCGCGCGCTGTCGGTCGTCAGCATACGCGTCGTTGAGACGATACCGGGCAAGAGCTGCATGGGCCTGGAAATACCGAATCCGAAGCGGCAGATGGTGAATCTGTCCGAGATCCTCAGCTCGCAGGTCTACGCGGACATGAGCTCGCCGCTTACGCTCGCGCTCGGGAAAGACATCGCGGGCAACCCGATCGTCGCCGATCTTTCGCGGATGCCGCACCTGCTCGTCGCGGGAACGACGGGCTCCGGCAAATCGGTCGCGATCAATGCGATGATCCTGTCGCTGCTGTACAAGGCGCCGCCGTCGCAGGTGCGGCTGATCCTCGTCGATCCGAAGATGCTCGAGCTCTCGGTGTACGAAGGTATCCCGCATCTGCTCGCGCCGGTGGTGACCGACATGCGCCAGGCGGCGAACGCGCTCAACTGGTGCGTGGCGGAGATGGAGCGCCGCTACAAGGTGATGTCGTCCCTCGGCGTGCGCAATCTCGCCGGCTTCAACCAGAAGGTGCGCGAGGCGCAGAAGGCGAAATCGCCGATTCCGAATCCGCTGACCTCGACGCCGGAAAATCCGGATCCGCTGCACGAGATGTCGCTCGTCGTGGTGGTGATCGACGAGCTTGCCGACCTCATGATGGTCGTCGGCAAGAAGGTGGAGGAGCTGATCGCGCGCATCGCGCAGAAGGCGCGCGCGGCCGGCATCCACCTCATACTCGCAACGCAGCGCCCGTCGGTCGACGTCATCACCGGGCTCATCAAGGCCAACATACCGTCGCGCATCGCGTTCCAGGTGGCGGCGAAAGTGGATTCGCGCACCATCCTCGATCACATGGGCGCGGAAGCGCTGCTGGGGCAGGGAGATATGCTGTTTCTGCCGCCCGGGACCGGATACACGCAGCGCGTGCACGGCGCATTCGTCGGCGACCACGAAGTGCACAAGGTGGTCGACTATCTCAGGCAGCTGGCGAAGCCGCAGTACATCGACAGCGTACTTGAAGGACCGGAAACGGAAGGTGAAGGCGAGCTTGCGCTCGAGGGCGGCGATGGCGAATCCGACCCGTTGTACGACCAGGCCGTCGCCATCGTGCTCAAGACGCGGCGGGCCTCGATTTCCCTCGTGCAGCGTCACTTGCGCATCGGCTACAACCGCGCGGCGCGGCTCATCGAGCAGATGGAGCGCGCAGGCATGGTGTCGCCGATGCAGTCGAACGGCAACCGCGACATTCTCGTTCCGGCTTCGGCAGGCGCCGGCGACGAGCGGTAAACCTCCGCGCCTCGACACTGTCTCATTGGGAGATCTCGATGAGGACGCATGCTTTGGCTTTCCTGTTATTCGCCGCTGCCGGCGCTGCACACGGCGCGCAGACCTACCGCTGGGTCGACGAGCACGGCGTCACCAACTATGGCGAGAAGCCGCCGGCCGGGCGTGCGGCGCAGCCGGTCAACGTGCAGCCTGCGGGCACGGTGGAGTCGCACCCGTCCGGCGCGGCGCAGCTGCAACAGGCGCCGGCCCCGCCCGGGATGGTAGTGCCCGCGCCGCGGGAAGTCGTCGCGCCGGCGCCCGCGGCGCCTGCGGCGCGCGGGATGGCGTTCGAGATATACATACGTCTCAGCGCGGGCATGACGGAGGGCGAAGTGCTGATGCGCGCAGGCCCGCCGGACCAGGAAACGATAGAAGACACGCGCGCGGTCGCGAAGTCGTGGTACTACTATCCCACCAGCGCGAATCCGTTTCTCACCGTCGTCACGATCCGGGGCGGGCGGGTGGCGAATCTCGAGCGTAACCGAAAGACCGATTGATGCGTCATTGGCTGATACTGCTGTTGTGGCTGCCGGGACTCGCGCTGGGCGCGAGCACCGAAACACTGAAGTCCTTCCTGAACCAGACGACGGCCGCCAAGGCGCGCTTCGCGCAGATGGTGCTCGACCGCAACATGAAAATGCTGCAGCAGGCGACCGGAACGATGGCGTTCTCCCGTCCCGGCAGATTCCGCTGGGAATACGAGAAGCCGTACGAGCAGACCATCGTCGGCGACGGGCAGCGCCTGTGGATCTATGACAAGGACCTCAACCAGGTCACGGTGCGCAAGCTCGACCGCGCTCTCGGTGCCAGCCCTGCGGCTCTGCTGGCCGGCAGCAACGAAATCGAGAAGAACTATGTCGTGTCGAACGCCGGCAGCCGCGAAGGACTCGACTGGCTGGAATGCGTGCCGCGCACGCAGGACACGGCATTCGAGCGCGTGCGTCTCGGCTTCGGCAAGAACGGGCTCGAAGCGATGGAACTGCGCGACCAGTTCGGGCAGATGACGGTGATCAGGTTCGCCGACCTGGAGCGTAACCCGAGGCTCGCGCCCGACTTGTTCAAGTTCACGCCGCCCAAGGGCGCCGATGTCATCAGCGAATGAACGACCTGTTCTCGAAGCGTGAGCCGGCTGCGCCGCTCGCTGAGCAGCTGAGGCCACGCACGCTCGACGAGGTGGTGGGGCAGGGGCATCTGCTCGGGCCGGGCAAGCCGCTGCGGCTCGCCTTCGAGGCGCGCAAGCCGCATTCGATGATCCTGTGGGGACCGCCGGGCGTGGGCAAGACGACGCTCGCGCGCCTGATGGCGCAGGCGTTCGACGCCGAGTTTACCGCGCTGTCTGCAGTGTTCTCGGGCGTGAAGGACATCCGGGAAGCGGTAAACCGCGCAGAGCTGGATCTCCAGCAAAGCGGGCGCCACACCATCCTGTTCGTCGACGAAGTGCACCGCTTCAACAAGGCGCAGCAGGACGCGTTCCTGCCGTACGTAGAGCGCGGCCTCATCACCTTCATCGGCGCGACCACCGAGAATCCGTCGTTCGAGGTGAACAGCGCGCTGCTGTCGCGCGCGGCGGTGTACGTGCTGCAGCCGCTTTCGGATGCGGAGCTCGCGCAGCTGCTCGACCGTGCCCTCGAGCGCGGCATGCATAGCCGCAGCTTCGCCGACGACGCGCGCAAGCTCGTCGTGGCCTATGCCGACGGCGATGCGCGGCGGCTGCTCAACATGCTCGAGCAGCTCGATACGGCGGCGGGTGAGCGCGCCGATGCCATAGATGCGGAGTTCGTGAAGGCCACGCTCACGCAAAGCCTGCGGCGCTTCGACAAGGGCGGCGATGCGTTCTACGACCAGATCTCGGCGCTGCACAAGTCGGTGCGCGGCTCGTCCCCCGACGCGGCGCTGTACTGGCTCACGCGCATGCTCGACGGCGGCGCCGACCCGCTGTACCTCGGCCGCCGCATCGTGCGCATGGCGAGCGAGGACATCGGGCTCGCGGACCCGCGCGCGCTGCGCATCGCGCTCGACGCCTGCGAGACGTACGAGCGGCTCGGATCGCCGGAGGGCGAGCTCGCGCTTGCCGAGGCAGTCATCTATCTCGCGGTCGCGCCCAAGAGCAATGCGGCGTACATGGCCTACAACAAAGCGCGCGATCTCGTGCGCCGCGACCAGTCGCGCGGCGTGCCGGAGCACCTGAGGAATGCGCCGACGAAGCTGATGAAGGAGCTGGGATACGGACGCGAGTACCGCTACGCGCACGACGAACCGGACGCGTACGCGGCGGGCGAGCGGTATTTTCCGGACGACATGGCCGAGCCGCGCTTCTACGAGCCGACGCCGCGCGGCCTCGAAAGCAGGATTCGCGAGCGGCTGGAGTACTGGCGCTCGCTGGACCGCAAAGCGCGACCGCGCGCTGGAGAGGCGGGAGGCGGGAAGCGGGAGGAGTAACGCGCTTCGCGATCGCGAAGCGCTACTCGTCAATTTTCACCGCAATGCCCGTCACTGCAACGCTTGTCACCGCGAAGCTCGCTGCCGCGCCCTAAGCGAAGCCGTAAAGTCTCGCGGGGTTGTCCACCAGCACGCGCCTGCGCTGCGCTTCGTCCGGCACCCACGCGGCAAGCATATCGGCGAGGTCGCCGTCGTTCGGCATGGCGCCGTGCGAACTCGGATGCGGCCAGTCGGTGCCCCAGACGACGCGTTCGGGCGCAGCAGCGACCACCGCCTGCGCGAGCGGCGCGACGTCCGGAAAATCCGGCCGCCGGCTCGACAGGAAATAAGGCCCTATCAGCTTGGCCCAGCAATTGGGCCTGCGCACGAGCTGCAGCAGCCGCTGGAACGCCGCGCCTTGCACGCCTTCCTGCGCATGCACCCGCCCGAAATGATCGATCACGATGGTGATGTCGAGAGCGCCGAGCTTCTCCACGGCGTCCGGCATCGTCTTGAGGTCGAGAAAGAACTGGATGTGCCAGCCAAGCGCCTTGAGCCGCGGCAGCATGCGCCGCGCTTGATCGAGCGTCATGCCGGGCGTTGCGGACGACAGGTTCACGCGGATGCCGCGCACGCCGGCATCGTTGTACGTCTGCAGCTCGCGATCGGTGATGTCGGGCCGCACCACGGCGACGCCGCGAAACTGGAACAGACCTGAGCGCAAAGCGTCGAGCATCGCGCTGTTGTCCGTCCCGTACACGCTGGGCTGCACGATGACGGCGCGCTCGCATCCGATGGTCTTCAGCATGCGCACGTAATTTTCCGTCGGCGACTCCGGCGCAATGTAGGCGGCGTGGGGCAGGAAGGGATAGCGTGTCTGCGGGCCGAAGACATGCGAGTGGCAATCGCACGCGCCCCTGGGAAACTTTACCTTCGGCGTGCGTGTGTTGGGATCGGGCGGCGCCAACGTCGGCGCGCGCAATGGTGCGGTCATCGAATTCTCCCTGAGGTTATTCGGCGCGTATGTGCGCCTCTCCGATCACTTTAGCCCATTTCGCCGATTCCGACTGCATGAACGCGCCGAACTCGTCGGGCGAGCTGCCGACGACGTCGGCGCCCATGGCGACCAGCTTTTCTCTCACGTCGGGCTGCTGCAGCACTTTCACCACCGCGCTGTTGATGCGCGACACCAGCTCGCGCGGCGTGCCGGACGGCGTCAGCAGCCCGAACCAGTTGGTGAGCTCGTAGCCGGGCACGCCCGACTCGGCGATCGTCGGCACGTCGGGGATGAGCGGCGAGCGCTTCGCGCCCAGCACGCCGAGCGCGCGCAAGCGGTCGGCGCGGATGTACGGCAGCGCCTGCACGAGACTGTCGGAGGTCAGCGAAACCTGTCCGCCGATGAGATCGGCGAAGCTCGGCCCGCTGCCCTTGTACGGGATGTGCACGAGATTCACCTTTGCCATGCTCTTGAACAGCTCCATGCCGAGGTGTGGCGCGCCGCCGGGGCCGGAGGACGAATAATTGATCTGGCCCGGCCTGCTGCGCGCCAGCGCAATGAGCTCTTTCACGTTGCGCGCGGGCAGGGAGGGATGCGCAACCATCACGAAATGCACCGCGACGACTTGCGAGAGCGGCGAGAGATCGCGCAGCGGATCGACGGGCATTTTCGGATACAGGTGCTGGTTCACGGTGGCGTTGCCCATGGTCGCCATGAACAGCGTATGCCCGTCGGGCGCGGAGCGCGCCGCGGCTTCAGTACCGATCACGCCCGATGCGCCGGCGCGATTCTCCACGATGACCTGTTGTCCCCATATCTCGGTGAGGCGCGGCGAGATGATGCGCGCGACGATATCGGTGCCTCCGCCGGGCGGAAATGCGACGAGGATGCGTACCGGGCGTGCCGGAAACGTTTGCGCGTGAAGCTCGCCGATAGCGGCAAGCGCGAGCGCCATAGCCAAAGCGTATTTTATCTTCATTGTTTCATCCCTCCGCCGTTGATCCTGTTATTCGAGCCGCACGTTTGCTTCGCGTATCACTCCGGCCCATTTCGCAAGCTCGCGCTTCTGAAAAGCGTCGAACTCCTGCACGCTGCCGCCGAACAGCTCCACCCCGAGCGACGTGAGACGCTCCTGCACGGCGGGCAGATGAAGCGCGTGTGCGACGGACGCATTGATTTTCGAAACGACGTCTTTCGGTGTGCCCGCGGGCGCAAGCAGGCCGAACCAGCCCACCGCTTCGAATCCGGGCAAGCCCGATTCCGCGATCGTCGGCACTTCAGGCAGCAGCGGCGACCGCCGCGACGCCGTAATGCCAAGCGACTTGAGCTTGCCGGCTTTGACGAACGGCAGCACGGGGGCGATGTTCTCGAAGGTGAGCGTCACCTGGCCCGCCATGACGTCCGTCATCGCGGGCGCGCTGCCTTTGTACGGCACGTGACGCATGTCGATGCCGGTCATGCTCTTGAACATCTCGCCGGACAGGTGGTTGGGCGTGCCTGCGCCCGGGGAAGCGAAGGTGAATTGCCCGGGGCGCGATTTGCCGAGTGCGATGAGATCCTGCACCGAGCTCACCGGCATCGTCGGACGCACGGACAAAACGTAAGTCGTGGTCGCGACGAGCGCGATGGGATCGAAGTCCTTGAGCGCGTCGTAAGGCAGCTTCATCAGGCTGGGCAGCACGGAGTTCGGCCCGGTCGCGCCCATCAGCAGCGTATGACCGTCGGGCGGCGCTTTCGCGGCGAGCTCGGTGCCTATGATGCCGTTGCCGCCGGGGCGATTGTCCACGAGTACCTGCTGCTTCCACTCCTCCGTGAGCTTCTGGCCCAGCGTGCGGGAGAGAATGTCGGTGGCGCCGCCCGGCGTCCACGGCACGATGACGCGCACCGTCCGCGTGGGGAAGGTCTGCGCCACGGCAGCGCCCGCGCACAGCACGCACATCAGCAAGCATGAGACGCCGCGAGTCCGCAACATTGCCCCTCCTCCATGACGACCGCCCGGTCAGCGGCCGACTCTAAGGGGCGCGTAAACGCACTGTCAAGGTGGCGAGGGGCGGTGAAGTGCAGGATAATTGCGCCCATACCGATACCCGCGCGGCCTTTGCTGCAGCGCGCTTCGTGGAGCGAAATCAATGCTGGACATACAACTGCTGCGCAGCGATGTGCAGGCTGTCGCGAGGCGACTTGCCGATCGCGGTTATGCGCTGGACATCGCCGCGTTCGAGTGCCTCGAGGCTCGCCGCAAGCAGATCCAGACCGAGACACAGGACCTTCAGGCGCGCCGCAACCAGCTTTCCAAGCAGGTGGGGCAGGCCAAGGCGAAAGGCGAGGATGCCGCCGCGCTGATGGCGGAGGTGAGCGGGCAGGCCGAGCGGCTGAAGCGTCTCGAAGGCGAGCTCCAGAGCCTGCAGGAGGAGCTCACGCAATTTCTTCTCAACGTGCCCAACGTGCCGCACGAGAGCGTGCCGGCCGGCAAGTCCGCCGAGGACAATCCGGAAGTGCGTCGCTGGGGTACGCCGCGCCAGTACGATTTCCCGGTGAAGGATCACGTCGATCTCGGCGCGGGGCTCGGCCAGCTCGACTTCGACACGGCGGCGAAAATCGCCGGCGCGCGTTTCGCCCTGATGAAAGGGCCGCTCGCGCGCATGCACCGCGCCATCGCGCAGTTCATGCTCGACACGCACACGCGCGACCACGGCTATACCGAGGTGTACGCGCCGTACCTGGTGAATGCCGCGAGCATGCGCGGGACGGGGCAGTTGCCGAAATTCGAGGAAGACCTGTTCAAGGTGCCGCGGGTATCGGAGGAAGAGGGCAAGGCGCCGCGAGATGCGAGTCTGTATCTCATCCCGACTGCAGAAGTGCCGGTGACCAATATCGTGCGCGACGAGATCGTGCCGGGCGCCGATCTGCCGCTGAAATTCGTCTGCCACACGCCGTGCTTCCGCAGCGAGGCCGGATCGTACGGCAAGGACACGCGTGGCATGATACGGCAGCACCAGTTCGACAAGGTGGAGCTGGTGCAGATCATCGATCCGGCGCGCTCCTACGACGGACTCGAACAACTCACCGGCCATGCAGAGGCCATCCTCCAGCGGCTGGAGCTGCCGTACCGCGTCATCACGCTGTGCACCGGCGACATGGGGTTCTCCGCGGCAAAGACGTACGACATCGAAGTGTGGCTGCCGGGACAGAACACGTACCGCGAGATTTCCTCGTGCAGCAACTTCGAGGCGTTCCAGGCGAGGCGCATGCAGGCGCGTTTCCGCAACGAGAAGAACAAGCCCGAGCTCGTGCATACGCTCAACGGCTCGGGTCTTGCCGTGGGGCGCACGCTGGTTGCCATCATGGAGAACTATCAGCGCGCCGACGGCGGCATCGACGTCCCGGCCGCGCTGCAGCCGTACATGGACGGTCTCAAGGTTCTCGAGCCGCGGCGCTAGCCCGGCTCGGCTAGGCGCAGCGTCGCCGCGCTGGTAAAATCACGCCTCCTTTGCCGGCTCATGGCCGGTGCACAGCAGGGCCACGGAGAGGTGGCAGAGTGGTTGAATGTACCGGTCTCGAAAACCGGAGTACCCGCAAGGGTACCGTGGGTTCGAATCCCACCCTCTCCGCCAGAGGATGGTAGATTCCTAAATAGCCACAATAACTTAGAATAAAACGCGTCTGGCTACCCCCAAACATACCCCTAAACGAGCGCCGGACGATACTGGACGCGTTGCGTCTGGCGAATGGCAATGTCCGTGGTGCCGTAGTCGTATAACGCACGCGGGTGATTCCCCATATTTTCCCGCCGGTGTCGTGCTCCGTCTCCGGCAGATCATCGGGCGCCCCAAAGCAAGTCCGCCGGTTCACGGGCTCATCCCCGTCAGTCGCTCGACGTGGTACGAGATCGTCAAGCAGGAAAAGCTTCCCATCGTGAAGCTCGGTGCGCGTGCCTCAGGCTGGCGTGCCGAAGACGTCTTGCGCGTTGCGCGCAAGCTCGGCGTCACCGTTCAAGACGGCCGCGTTGTCGTCGGTCGTCGCAGCACGAAAAAGGAAATGACGCTCGTGACCATAAAGGAATGGGACGAGCTCGTCGCGCGATCAATGCGAGATCTCGAGCCGGCGCCGGATACGCTCGAGTTCGCCGATTTCATGGAGAAGGCGCTCGCGTCGTTCGCGAGGCGAAAAGGGGGCCGGTGAGCATGCGCGTAGCCGCGACATCGAAATCATGACCACCGCCCGCTCTCTCGTAAAACACACGCTGACAGAGCGCCATCTGAAGGCGATCGGACTCGTCAGCGCGGAGTGGTCGTGGACGGAGCTTTGCCTTGAACAGCTCGTGTGGGAAGTCGCGCAGATGGATTCGCCGATCGGCCAAGTGTTCACCGCCCATTCGTCGGCGGATGCCAGATTGAACATGCTGCTGACGCTCTCCCATCTGATGCAGGTTGATCCGGATGCGCAAGCGGATCTCTTGACCCTCGCTGGCCGCATGAAGGAACTGAAAGAGCAGCGCAATCGCGTCGTACACGCGCTGTGGATGTCTCCGCGCCCGGCAACTGGCGGGCTGATCTCCAGCGCGATGAAAAGACGTCGAAAGCCCGTTCCGCTCAGCTTTCGTGTGATAGCTCGGCGGAAGGTGGTCTTCTCAACGAAGCCGATACCGGCGAAGGAAATTGAGGAGGTGGCGCAGCGCATCGCCCATCTGTCGCACGACATGATGGCGCTGCGCGAGCGGCTCAATGAAAGACGCAATAAGGTGTCGCCATGGCAATGAACAAGGTTCTGCTCGGCGAGCACGTTGCCGCCAGCATTCTCGCTGAGGGCAGAAGACGGCAAGAGCTGAAGCTGCTTCGAGGCGCAGCGTCCGGAACGCTGCCGCGGGAGATCACGCAGGACAGCTCGGAATACTCCTATGACGTCCTCGCGGAGTTGTGCCACGCCGACCTGATGATCGCGACCAAGCAGGGCCGGCTCGTGAATCCATATTTTCACTCGATGAAGATTACCCATGCGGGGCGAGACTATCTCGCATCGCTGGAACAGCAGGGGCGAGCGGATAATGCGCCTGCCGCGTTTGCTGCTCGTGGCGATAAGAAGGACTGGAGTGACAAGCCAGTTGGCAAGATCGCCATTGGCGTCGCGATCGTCCTCCTGGGCGCAGCGGCCCTCGCGGGAATTGCTCATTGGTGGAGCGTCCTCACGGGATAAGCGCACGCCGTCCTGGAAGCGATACGTTGATGACGGGCGCGGCAATCGGGTTGCCGACGTTCAATAAGGAGAGCGTATGTTCAAGTTCACGCCAAACCCCAATGCGACCCTACCGGTCCAGTGTCCTGAGTGCGCGTATGTCAGCGACCAGCAGTTCTTTCAGCTTGAGAAGACACGCGAGTTTTCGTGCCCCGGATGTAGCAAGACCGTCACGATCACCGGGAATGCATTCGAGGCGTTCCGTGAAGCGATAAGGAAGGCAACCGGAGGCTGATCATCGGCCCGGAGCGAAGTGGTTTGAATTGTCGCGTAACGTGGGACGGGGAGGCGGTGGCGAGTGTGGCATAGGCCGATAACGATCGTTCCGTCAGCTAATCTTCCAAGGTACGGTCCTGTGGCCGCATTCGCTAGCTCGTTTGCGGCGATCTGGCTGTACGTGGAACCTCTTGGCCTGTTCGGCTTGGTACCTCCGTTGCCTGCAGCGAAAGGCATCCTCTTGTACGCTCTGATGATCGCCTGTGCCATAGTGGTAACTGTCGTTTGGGTGATGCTTCATCGCCGCTATAGCTACGGCCGCCTGACGTTCATCACGTTCATCGTTGCGTCGTCCTCAGATGGTGCTGACCACGTGGTGCGTGCGCCGACGAATATGCTCGTCGACGACTTTCTATACAAGTTTCTGCGCTACCTGGAGTCTGGGCCGGCTGGCGATCGCATCAGAGCCCTCCAACGGCAGCACTTCCCGGTGCTACAGCTCAACCTGAATAATGCAATTTCCGACGTGCCGATGGATAAGACGTTAAGCGACGCCGGCATAACTGATGGCTGTCGCTGCCTAGTTCGAGGCGAGCGATATCGGAGCCCTGATGTCCCGATGTTTAGCCGCGGATCTCGGCCAGCGATTGAGAGTCGCAAAGCCCGCGATGACCCGATAGCGGAAAAATGAGAAAGGGAAGGAGGAATGGCAAAAGAAGAACGCTCACTGCGCAACGCCATCATCGTCGCCATCGTCACCGTGGCTGTTACGGCCGCCATTCCAATCGTTCGCGATTGGATGTACGCGGCCGTCGTGGTGGTCTGGTCTGGTGTTCGATACGTCGGCAACCTCATCGCCGTCTCTTATCCGATACCAGGCTGGGCCCTGGTGATCGTTGCCGTCCTCGCGATACCGAGTGTCGTTGCAGGGTTCAGGCGTCTTCGCACGCCAGCTCCAGCGCGCCCCGAGAACTCCTACTTTGATGATGATGTGCATTCCGTGACATGGCGATGGCGCTACGCGGGACATAGCATCATCCACCTTCTCGCCTTCTGCCCAGTATGCGATTCCCAACTCGTTTACGAACACGTCCATCCAGACGCTACCAGGTATCGTTTGTGGCAAGACGAGCCACAGGCGACGAGACTGCATTGCGAGCACTGCAGCGCGGTCCGCGCGAAGATGCCGGGCGGCCGGGATTACGCTTGGGGTGCCGTCGAGCGTGAGATCCAGCGTAGGATCAGAACCGGCGAGTGGCGCCAACGTGTGGCGGATCGCGCTGCTCGTGTGAGGTGATATCCGAGAACCCCGGGGCGCTACCGCGCGCCGGTTTAAGTTACATTGTGCCCTGAGCATTGATTAGCGAGTCACCGATGACGAGAGATCAAAGGCAACTTCGGGAAATCCTCATGCTCGCTGAAGAAGCGCGGGACGCTGCCTTCTCTCTCTTCTCGCGACGTTTGGACACTCAACGGAACGTCGACTCGTTCATCCTTCTGCGCGATGCCTTCAATCTCATGAGGCGGTCGTGCGAGGCGCTCAACGCCGCCATCGACAAGGCAACTGAAACACGGTCGTCCGATCAGAACGACGTGGCAACGGAGATCATGGTGCGCAGCGGCCGCGCGAGAATCGTGACGGAAGACAAGCAACCGGCGCCGAGAAAGCCGGGCATCGTCGTGCCATTTCCACCGAAGAAGGGATAGCGGCGTAAATGACGCACCACACAAGAACGGTGCTCCGGGATCGGAGTGGGGAGGGACGTTGAAGTATCTGTCTGCGCTTGTCATCTGTTCATGTTCATGTATTTCTGGATATGCCTTTGCACACGGTGGCGGGTTGGACCGATGTGGGGGCCATAACGATCGAAAACACGGCGGGTACCACGTTCACAACGTGGGGAAATATTGCTCCTGCAACCCGCAGGCGCCGGTGTGCAAGCCAGCAGCACCGAAGAGCCAGCGTTGAAATCGCGTAATATCGGGCCACGTAACGCCGAGAGAGGGAGGCAGCGATGCGTCTACATTTCGCCTTGGCACTTCTGACCGTCATCACGACGGCTGGCTGCGCTTCCGTAGTCCAGTTGAACGATCCAGCTAAGTCGGCCGCCGCGCTTGACGTCGCGAATCTCGAATCACCGCGCAAGATTCCGTACGAACTCCAGGAGCGCAACGGGCTCAAGGTCATCTACAACCTGTCCTTCATTCTCCGCGGCAATTTCACCGGCTATCGCCTGACGCTCATTTTCAAGAATGAAGGCAGCCAGCCGCGTGTGATTGAGCCGCGTATCGCGGTGCAGGACAGCGCGGGTATGGTCCTGTCGCCAAATTCTTACGAAGCGGTGATGACACAGGCTGCCGCCCTGGCCGGAACGCCCGTATCGCCGATCCTTGCGGCAGGTCCGACCGCGACGACTTACTACCAGACGGGGACCGTGCGGAATACGACGAGCGGAACCACCTATCAATACTCCGGCTCTTCCACTCCCGTGCCGTCGGGCGGCTTCGCGGCTGGCTTAGCATCCGGCTTTGCGCAAGGTGCTGCGATGCGTGCTGCCTCTGATCACAGGGAGGGCGTCATGATGCTGCGCTGGACAAACGCGTTCTATCTTAAAAGGAAATACGAACTACCCAGCGGTGCCGTCGCCTCCGGAGCGTTACTATTTCCGGCTGCATCAATGCCGCAGCTTCCAATGAAGCTCACGATCGAGGTTGCAGGTGAGCGGTTCGATTTCGTAACGACGGACAAGCTGCAATAGCGGGGGGCGGCGATGAGCGAGAGTGAAGGCGGCGCCGGGGAGAAAAAGCGGGGATTGCGAATCCCTAACATCCCCCGCGTTGTGGTTGAGACATCCATCGGCGCAGTGTTTCTGTACGAGCCGCGTGACAACACGATAGCGGAATACTCGCGACGGAGCAGAGAGGACTCGGCTGCTAACGTTCGCTGGTATCTCGCTCGCACCGCAAGCAAGACCGAGCGGAAGCATTGGCAAGATGAGCTCATTCCATTGCCGGACGACGATGCTCGCGCACTGTCGCACGAGGATCTAGAACGATTGTCAGAGCGGTACCTTCAAACGTCGAACAGTCAGCATTTCATCAGGGAAGCCAAAAAGGCGCGTCGTGGCGTAATGACTCGCGTACAGGACGAGTCAGCGATCGCATTCCTTGATCGTCTGCTACGGTTTCGCGCAAAGCATGAGCGAGATGAACTGAGGCGGCTCGCTGACCCGACAATGTTACTGGCGGAGAGAACGTTCGGGCGCAGCATGTCGCTGCTGTCTGAGCTCGACAGGCAAGCGCACGGATTGCAGGCTCTTGCCGAGGCATCACGGATGAGCCAGACGGCAAGCGAGTTGTTGCGACCGGAGGGCGCTACAAACAGGTTGGGGTATGACTCTAGTATGCGCGAGCAGTTGAGGGAAGCCGAGGAGATTAACCGTCTGAAGATCGTGGATGATTCCCTGACGTCGATCCAACCTGAGCCGATCCACTTTTCTGAGCCTCCTGCACTAGCGGTGATGCGTGCGGATGTCGAGCGACGCCGAAGGGAGCGCGATGAAGACGTCGAAATAAGGAAAGAGCAGAGAGAAATATTGGCGCGCTCTGCGGATCATTTGGCGAATCTGACAATCACCACGACGGCGATGCTGCGCCAGTTCGGCGAGTTCCTGACGCAGTTTGCCGAATCCGGTCGGCGCTCCGATCGAGGAATGAAGATCGGTATATGGATTGCGGCCTGTTCTATGATCGTGAGCATGGTTCTAGCGGTCGCATCGTACTGGCAGGACCGCAGCAACGATCAGTCAACGGACGAATGGCAGAAGACGATCGCTAGAACGCTGAGTGGCGAGGCGCAGGCTTCGGCGGCGTCTATCAGGACACTCTCTGCTGAGAACCAGCGTCTTGCTGAGCGCGTGAAGACATTGGAAGCCGCGGCGCGTCGTGGTGGGGCATCCGGTGGACACCGCAAAAGCAGCCTCGGGGGCGGGACCGTGGACGCGCATCAGTGATGGTTTACCGCCTGTGCCTGTCTCGGACGACGAACTCCAGCTTGCCCAGAGCGTCCTGTGAAACAGAAAAGTTGTCCGAATCTTCTACGACAATTTCATGTGTCCCGATGTGTAGCAGTCGCACTGTGTGGGTATCACACGCCTGAATTACATATTCGGCTCCTTCGTGATGATTGGGGGCGACTGGACGAGGCTCGCCAATCTTCTTCCCGACACCGCGAACCTTCACGACTTTTCCGAGATACTCAAGGAGCTTCCCGCGAACCGAGCTGCGTGCCGTGATGAAGTCCGCATAGGCAACCTCGTCCGCTTTCACACTTTCGGCTCCTCTCCGATAGTACGCATGGCCCGAAAAGTGGGGTTTCAGTGTGCTGAGCGGAACGATCACTGCAAGCACGTGTCTGCCGCCGATTAACTTGCCTTCCGTTGTGATCTTGATCGGCGGATAGCATTCATTCTCCGCAATCCGTCTCATTGTCTTCGCGAGCGAATCGACGTTGGGGCAGCCGAGGATAGAGCCATCATCAGCGATGCCAACAAACATCACTCCCTCGCGACCCTCTGGCACCGAATTAGCGAACGCGACGATCGTCACTTTGAAGTCGGAGCCGGCGCCTTGTGGCTTACGTTCGGTCAGTGCGTCTTCTGGGTTTTTCAGGCGGTCCCATACGCTCACGTGATTGCTCTCCAACTATCGTGGCTACTGTTGCCTGGCGCTCATCTCACTGCACTGCATCGTGTTTCCGCGCTGATCACCGTAGATGATGCAGCGTTCGCCGAACGGGAAGCCGGGCACAACGAGCACCTTCACTGATTCGTCTTCCGAGAGGCGCCACGTCTTCACGATGCGCGCCGGCGCGTTCTCAGCGCGTGTGCGATAGCTGATCCCTGATTCCTTCGGCTCGGGCGCTGCTTGGCTGCCGCACCCGACGAGCAGGGCGGTCGCTATGCTGACGGCAAGAGAACTACGGTTCATCGGATACCCTGGCGGATCGCATCCAGCATGAAGTCCTTCGCGGTTCGCTTGATCTCGCGATTGTTGGCGTTGATCAAGGCCCGCTTTTCCTCGCCAGTATAGTCCGAGCTGGCTACGATGGTGTCATTCTCCTTGCGGATGCCTGCGACTTCGCGGGCGGTCCGGTTCGCGTCCGCCGCGGTTTCGATCACCGCGCGGTGCTTCTCGAAATAGGCGTCCGCGGCCTCACCCTCGTATCCACGCCGCAGGGTCGCTTCCCGCCGTCGGGCATCCTTCAGCAGTTCGTAGAAGTCGGTGAGATACCGGGCGTTCGGATTGTCGGGGTCGTGTACGAAGGCCTTCACGAGGGGGAACTGCCGCCAGGTCTTCTCCGGTAAGGATGGGTAGTCGCCGGCCTGTCGCGCGACGATGTCGGCCAAGATGACGGCATAGGTGCCGAGCGTGCCGAAGAAGCCGCGCATCAGGTGGTCAATCACCGCGGGACTCGTGCCTGTGACGTTGCCGATCTCGCGCGCCGTCAGGCTGGTGTAGTTGCCGTGCTGCAGTTCGGGATCCAACCCAGCTTTCGACTCCGGTACGATCGGTCGGTCCGTGAACGTGTTCTTGTTTGCCCACACTTCGGCCGGGACCAGTGCAGCCGTCGGCACGGCACGCAGCGCGAAGACGTCGTTCCAGATCGAGGCGAGCCGCTTCCAGAAGTCACGGCCGCGCCGCTCGATTGCATACTGCGTCAGCGCCTCCGGGAACGAGCCGAACACGGCGCCCCATTCGAAAGGCTTCGGCACACGGAGCGGGATCACCTGGCCGTCGTTGCGAAGACCGACGTCGAAGTGCCAGTAGACGTTGCGCTCCCACTGCTCGAGCTCGTCGTACCAGTCGGCGCCGCGGTTCAGGAGGTAGAGCGCGACGCTGAATGCGGTGAGGAAAGCGCCGCGGAAGAGCGTGACAGCGAACCGTTCTCGGCCGCTGCGCGTCATTTTGTAGAGGCCCTGCATCGCGGGGTTCAGGAAAGGCGTGATGCGCGTCAGCAGACGCACTGTCGGATTCGCGCCATGCATGCCGAAGTCCACGCTGACCTCGCGCGCGTTGTACGCCGCTTCGATGAGGCTGTCGACGTCGCCGGGCTTCGCCGTCTTCTTGAACTCGCCGACGCGCGTTCCGGCTTCGGAGATGGACCCCAGCGCATGCAGGGCGCGGATGATGCCGCCTGGCGTCAGGATTGTGCGAGGGTCGAACTTCCCGCGCTTCGCCATGCGCTCGAGGATCTTCGCGGTCTGCGTGCTCTCGCCCTTCCAGATGTCCGCGTACGCCGCGCCGAAGGATCGGTACAGCTTCGCAACATCCGAGCGTGTCGCTACTTCCTTGAAGCCGGCTGCGGTGCCGACGACCGGCAGGATGCCGGCCTTTGACTGAATGAACCCCGAGAGGGTATCCCGCATGAAGTTGCGCGCCATGAACTCCGGCGACAGCGTGACGCCGGCGCGCAGCAGGTCGGACGGCACCGACAGCAGTTTCTCCACGATGCCGAGATCTATCGGCTCGAAGCTCTGCAGGACCTTCGCGAGCAGCTTGTTGTTGATCTGCAGCGCCTTGGGCGTGCCGTTGATGCGCACGATGACGATGCGTTCGGAGGTATCGTCAAGCGGGTTCGGCACGATGAGCTTCTGAACCTGCGCGAGCGCGGCCGCGGTCTGCTGGTCGATGCTGACACCCTGTCTCTCGAATGCCTCAAGGATGCTCTTCGTCGGCACATGCAGCGCCTTCTCCGGAATCGGCACCTCCTCGATCCAGCGTCCGCCGCCGGGGACTTCCTTCGCGAGCTGGTAGGCTTTGGCCAGCACGGCGTTGCGGTTCGTCGCGTACACGATGTTGGCCGTGTTCTGCACCAGGTTGGCGGTCGGGTCGCGCAGGTTCTCCGTTCCGCCGAAGATGCGCTTGAACGGGTTCTTCCCGCCGGCGTGGCGCCCGCCGTCCTCTGACTCACGGAAGAACGGCACCGTGTAGGCGCCGGTCTTCCGCAGCCGATCGGCGATCGACGACGACAGCAGGCCGCCTTCCTCGGCGTAGTCGATCAGCCTGTCGTTGTAGGCGATGAGCTCGTCGGCCGCCTTCTTGAACTCTGGCGTCTCGAGCTTCATCCCGGCGTCGATCTCCTCCTTGGTGAACAGGTGCTCCCGGCCACTCTTCAGCAGCTCGCTGGCGCGGCGCGCAATCGCGTACGCCTTGAACTCGTCCATGCGCTTACCGACGGGCGTGAGGATCTGGCGCAAGCCGGCGCCGTAGTTCTTCGGGTCGGCGCGGCGTGCCGGATCGAACGGGATCGTGTGCGACGTCACCCAGTCTTCGATGACGGCAGCGTCGCCGGCGAGCAGATGCGCGGCCTTGAATGGGTCCTTGCTCGGCGCGATGTCAGATTTCAGGTCTGCGACCATGCGCTTCAGCGGGTGCCAGCGGTCCAGCACCTCGAAGATGAAGCTGTTGCCGATGTCGGCGGCCGTCGGGCGTTCGGCAATGCGACCGACCTTTGCAAGGATGCGCTGCGCCGGCGGCAGGTTTTCCCAGTCGCGTATCGCGCCCTCGATCGCCGTGAACGCCTTGCGGTAGCCGTGATCGTCGACGTACTTCGCGAACGCCGAGTGAAAGCCGGGCGCGCGCGCCTTCGCTTCCGCCGGACGCGTCCACAGCATGCGCAGGTACTCGGCGAATCCCTCCTCACGCTGCAGCGCCGCGGTTTTCTGACCTGCGGCGTACGGCGTGATCTGCCGGAGCTCACCTTGGTGCGCCTTCATGAGATCGCGCACCGGCTGGCTGGTCTCGGAGAAGTGGTGCCCGGTCTCGTGGGTGATGACGCCGACATCGTTCTGATTGCGCACGCGGATGGTCTGCGGCTTGATGCGGTAGATGCCGAGCGTGTCGCGACTCTTCCGGAACCGGCCCTCGTTGATCGGCACGTTGAACACGCGGCGAATCGCTTGCCGGATCGCGTCGGGGCGCGCCTGGGCAGCATCATTCACTTCGCCGCCTGCTGCAGTGTAGGCCGGCGTCATGACGACGCGCGTAGCGGGTAACGCGGTGTCGGACTCTTCGTCCGGTGACGGTTCCGTCCGTTGCGCGAGAATGTCGGCGGACGCGATATCGCCGCCGTCGCCGCGCGCGGTCGAGGCTGGCTCGCCGGTTTCTTCGAGCTGGCCCACAAAGCGGTTCTGCTCACCGGAAGCGGAAGGTGCGTCGCGAGCACCCGCGACCCTCGCCATCAACGCGTCGCCATCGCCTTCTGCCAGCATGCCGCTGGTAGCCGACTCCGCTGGCGCGGTCACAGCATCGACCGGCTCGTTGAGGAAGTCGACTGCCGACATAGAGCGAGCCGGCGTAGGCGCTGCCTGTTGCACGGTCTGGCCTTCGTCGAGGAACTCGGCTGCCGACATGGCCGGACGGGCCGTAGGCGCACCTACAGTGGTCGCAGGGGCCGTGGCGGGCATCGATGCAGCCGTCCTCGTATCCGGCACGTCCTGGCGCGCTTCTCGCGCCGCTGAGACGCCTTCCGTCGCGGTTTGCACCCCGCGCGCGCCGCCGCCCACCAGGGCACCGATTGCGGCCGCCTCGGGCACACCTTCGCCGAGCGGCTGGTCCGTCAGGTAGTTCGCGATGATCTGCTGCGGGGCTTCCTGCCCGGGCCCTTCGACGAGCGCCGCCGTGCCGATGCGCTTCCCGAGTCCGCGGACATCGTTGAAAAAGGCGAGCTTGTCCGTGACGCCGAGCAAGGCGAGGTTCGCGATGAACGCCTGATCCGCGCGCGCAGCGGCCTCCTGTGGCGCTATTCCGGAGCGGACGCTCGTCTGGTAGACGTCATTTGCTTCACCGGCAGCCTCGAGACCGGCCATGACACCGGCGCCGGTCCACTTCGCGAGGGCTGGGGAAAGCATGGCGAGCGCGTCGGCCCCCTTCGCGACGCCGAGCCCGGGCACGTAGAACGAAGCCATGCTACCGACGGCGCCAACTACGCGATCGCCGAATGTTTGTCGTGACGGCGTAATGCGCTCGGAGTAGTTCACCATCGACTCGCCGAGATCCTGCAGTGGCGCAATGCCGAGCTTACGGCCAGCGTACGAAAGCGTCGCGCCGGTGCTGCCTACGACACCTGCGGAATAGTCGGACCAATACCGTGTCGGGCCCTGGTTGCCGAAGCCCTCGTAATCGCTCGCCTTGAGCTCCGCGGGAGGTCTCGGCATATCGAGCCGTTCGACCGCCGTTGGCAGTCGTGTCGCGCGCTCGCCCATGTCGGCGAGGATTTTCTGAGTGGCGCGCCCATAGACGCCCGGCGCCGTGGCCATGCGCGCGCGCTGCTCCGGGTTCATCTGGCGGAGCGTGGCCTCGAGCACGCGGTACGTCTCCTCGCGCAGTGGCGCGACAGGCGCCGGTCGCGCCGCCGCGGAAGTCGCATCCTCGTGCGCGTATTCCTCCATCACGGAGCGAGGGCCGCGGACTCCCATGAGGATGTCACGGAAGATGCTCTTGATTGCGTCTACTGCCGTGTCAGTCGGTGATCGCCCCTCGTTGAGAAACGCGTCCGCCGTGCTGGCTTTTGCCACAGAGTCAGCCCCGCCGTCCGGCGCGTCGAGAAAGTCATCAGATTTCATGCAGGTGTCACTCCAGACCGAAGTTCTGCTGCAGCTCGCGCTTCGCCGTGGCGCGGTCGATCTTTCCGGCACGGAAAGCCGCGCGGACATCCTCAGCAGCCCCGAATGTGCTGGTCGTCGAATCCTTCGTGCCGTCCGCGCCGGGCGCCGACGCGCCGCTGAACTTGCCGGTGCGCAGGGTTCGGATGATCTCCGATGCGTCGCGCACTGCGCGCGCGGGGCCATCCTTGCCTCGGTAGCTTCCGCCGCGAATCAGATTTCCGGCGAGGCCGACGACCGCGTCTTCGTCGGGCTTCTGCATGGTAGTGCGCAGCATCTCGAATGCTTGCTTCGGCGTCGTGGCGATGTTCGCGCGAACCAAATAGCCAATGTTCGAGACCAACGCGGTCGTCTTCTCCGCTCCGTTCTGCTCGCCGTACGTCTTCAGCTTCTTCTTCAGGTCGTACTCGTAATCGAGCTTGACGAGATCGTTCTGTAGCCGAGCCGCGAGTCCGGCCGTGTTCGTCGCGACTTTCTTCCCGTCGAGCCAGAGCTCGTCGCCCGGCTTCACGACGTGTGCCTTAGCCTCCTTCGTCATTCCCGTCAGGCGGGCGTACAGTGGAGCATTGAAGACGTAGGGACTGCCGTCCTCGGTGACGGCCGACAGCTTGCCGTCGCTGCCGACAGAGACACTTCCCGGCCGTATGCGGTGCGTGCCTGTCGAGTTGAAGATGCGTTCGATTTCCTCGGGCGACTGGCCCACGAGCACCGCCTGGGTGACCTTGCGCATGCCCTCAGTCTCGAGCGTGTCCATCGTCTTGGTGAGCCGCTGTACCGTGTTGAGATCGCCACGTTCCTGGGCTGCTTTGAGGACTGCATCCAGTTGCCCGTAATACGTCTTTTTGCCGATCGCCATGCGGGGCGTCGATTCGGAATCTCCCGTGGCCGCGCCGTCACTGGTATCGAGCGACGGGACGCCGGCTTCGCCGCTCGACGCTGCTGAAGCACCAGCGGGCAGTACGCCGAGGCTTGCAGTCGGCAGCCGGGGCGCACGCTCCGGTTCCTGGGGGCTTCTGGCTGCAGCGTCACGGTACGCCTGCTGATCGGCTGCGTCTCGCTCTGCGTGAGCGACACCGAGCGTGCGTAACCGCTTCATCAGTTCGTGTTGCTCCTGCGAGCGCGTATCAGCCGCCTGCGCGCGCACCTCCGAAGTTTCGCGCTGTCGCATCATCTGACCCAGTATGGCGCCGTTCACGAGTCCTTGGATAAGGCCAGCAGCTCCCTTCATGATGTCACCTCCGTCGTAATGCTCGCAGTGCGAAAAAAACTGTGTTTGCATTAATCACAGTACCGTATCCCGACTGTACGATCCCGCCGCGTGCAATGTCGGCAGCATTGCGGGTGCCCTGATTGGCAACGGTGTTTTGCCGGCACTCACCGCGACGTGGCAGACGTCGCACTAGCGCCGGCAGCACGCGCCCCAAGCCGGCAGCGTCGCGGCCCTGCCGCTCCAGGCGCAACCAGCGGTCATATTGCGGGGTTGTAGTCGCCTGGCGGCTGCAGGTGCGCGCGCACTGCGGCGAGTGCGCGCGGTGCAGCGGGTCCCGTTCGTCCAGCGTGTCGATCATGCGCTCGATGGACAAGACAATAGGCATACTCAAAACGACGCCGTCATAACGATCAGCGGCGAATAGTCGACGTCGAACTGATCCGTAGAAAAACTGCCACCACCTCCGCCGTAGTCCGCGAACGTGCCGCTATCCCCATAGCAGTGAATGCGCAGCGACGTCGAGCTGAGATACTTTCCGGAGAAAGCGCGGAACGGACCCGTTTCACCAAACTTGACGTTTATGCGTAGGTTGTTGAGCAAAAACCACTCGCCCGCACTCGGAACAGTGACGTCTTGATAAGCTGGAGACGCCTGCGAGAAGAGACGATGCACGGACTTAATCTGCATGTACGACAAGCGAGAGTCGTAAGCCACCTGTCCGGCGTCGTCATACACCACCATGCCGTGTGTTCCCGACGGCGCTGGCGTGCCGTCCAGGCCGCACACCTTGTAATAGAAAGCGCCACTGCACTCGTATGCGAAGTGGTCCCAGGGCGGGCCGATGACCCACGCTCCTCCGCTGAGCGCGCCGTTTGACAACTGGCAGTCGCCCACTTCGACACCGCTGTCGGGCTTCACGAATATCAGCGGCTGACACGTAGACTGCGAGCTGAACGCCACTTCGCCGTAGGCGTTGCCGCGGCCACCCACAGCCGTTGTGACGCGGCCTTCTGAGATCACGACGAGATTGCGGTATTGCTCATCAATTTGAACGATTCCGTCGTCGTTTAATATCCGCAGTCCGAACGTCATTTCACACCCGAAGAATCAGAAATTTATAGGTCCGCGACCCCATGTTGAGCGGCAGCACGTAGTAGAAGCCGCCCGAGGAGACGCGCGCCACCGAGTAATAACCATCCCCCTGCACGGCCCACGTTCCATCGTCGGCCATGCCACTCACCGAAACGAATGTCTCGGTGAATCCGCCTCCCGTGGCCGTCATGCTGTACACGCTGTGCAGCTTGGTCAGGCGGTCCGCCGTGGATAGTTTCTTCGTGCCACTCGCGTCCCAGACTTCTAGCCCGTGCGCCATTACGCGAGATCGCCCAATCGCGGCTTGCTGTCCTCGTATTGCTGCTTCGAGAACTGCAACGCCTCACGTCTGATCTCCGCGTTCGCTTCGGCTGCGCGGCCGATGGCGGGGTCCGGCGAAGGTCGGTCTAGGCTGTCATTGTTCTCCGTGCCGGGTTGATGGGCGGGATGAGGGGTAAGGCTGACGCGGCTGGATCGGGGTTCCATGAAATCAATTACTTGTGGCGCCATGTTGGCGGAGAATGGTTCCGCCATGGCGGTCGGGTGCATGAGCACGTCCGCTGTCGGCAGCGTGGATCGCATCACCCTGACGTACTCGTCGTTCTCGCCGAATTTGAGCGCGCGGTCACAGATGTGTGCGCGAATGACTTTGGCCACTGCGGCCGGGCTCGCTGGATCGAAGAGCTGCGGCTTTCGGCGGCCGGCGAGTGGGATCGGGTTCGTCATTATCATTGCTCCGGCTTTGGCTGCTCGCTGGGCAGGCCGCGCGATGTGTTCTTCACCGAGTCATAGAACGTCCGCAAGACGTCGGCGCGCTGCTGGTTGTCCTTCTCGAATAGGCCGAGGTGCTTCATCCCGTTGCTGGCGGCGGTGTTCTTGTCCCAGAGCCTCACCTTCACTACGCGCCCTTCTTCATCAAGCTCGACGCTCGCGATAGCAGCGCGGACCTCACTGGGCATCTTATGAATGGGAAGGAGCTTGCCGCTCTCGTCAAACAGGGCGGCGGGATCGGAGGAGACGATGCAGGCGACCTGCCGCAGCACTTCCTCGGCGCGGAGCGCATAGCGGTCAGCGATCTCGCCTTGTCGGCGCTTGATCTCCGCGGAAACGTTAACATTTCTTAACAGGCGCGATCCCTGTGCCGTCGCCGTCTTCCGGCTGTATCCCGCCTCGATCGCCGCCTGCGTGGCGTTGCCATTCGTCGCGATGTAGGCGTCGACGAACAGGCGTTTTCGGTGAGCGGCTGCGGGCGTGCCCGCCTTGGCGCGCACCCTCGTCGACTTCGCGCGCTTCAGTTTGGCCATGCGCGCTGCTCGTCAAGGGTGGGCCGTGCGGCAACTGTGCTGAAGCCGAAGAGCTCTGCGAGTTGGCGAATCTCCCCGGCCGCCATCCCGACAAGGTCGTAATAGGTGCTCGGCTGCGTATGCGGTGGCCGGTCCACCAGCCACTCGTCATAGGGACGCGTATTTTCCAGAAGCTCATGTGTTCGCCAGTAGTAGCTCTGTGCCGCCTCAAGGTCGATGAGGTTGAAGTGCGGCCCGCAGCGCCGGCGCACAATCTCCGGCTGCAGGTCGATCAGCAGTGGCGCGACTTCGGGCATTAAAGGGAGCTCCGGCGCGGCGGAAACGCGGTGTTCCCGCTCGCAAGCTCGTCTTTGATGCCCAGAGCGCGCAAACGCTCCGTCCGTTCGATGCAGGGCCAGCTCGGGATCGGGTCCGCGTCCTCGACGGCGCGGCCTGCGGGCTTCGGCTTCACCTCGGTGAGCGGGCGTAACCCTTTCAACGACTCGCCGGTGATCCACTCCAGGCGCTGGGTCAGCATGTCGGTGCTGCGCGTCGCGAACATCGCCCAGCCCGGCGAGCCTTCAAGCTGGATCTCCAGCAGCATGACGCCGGGCAGCGAGCCGATGAACTCACGCAGCTTCGGTATCGCATCGGTGAAGTCCATCCCGCAGTTCATGCGCGTTGCCCAGATGTCAGGCCGCAGAATGAATGCCATGCGCGCGGCGAGGACGACGAAGCCGCTCGCGGCGAGCTGTTCAACGATGTAGCGGTGAACGTTGCTGTTCATGTGTTCTCCTTGATTGCTCGTTATGCCGCGGCCTTACGGAACTCCTCGATGAGGCGCAGTTCCGTGGCGTTACGGTGGTCTATCCAGGGACCATCGCCCATCATTGCGGCCAGACGGCACTTGGTTCTCACCGGATCGTCGTAAGGCGCCCCGCGAGCCGCCGCCTGAGCCTTGATGCCTTCATCGGTCATCCACCATTCGAGGTTCGTCCACCGAAACTCACCCCGAGGACACGATTTCCCTGAGACGGTAGTGCCGTTGCGTTCCGCGAGCACATCGCGAATGATCGGGTCGAGATATGCAGCGGGGATCTTCGTCGGCTTCGGCTTCCTCAGGCGCGCGCGATCGACAGCTTCGTGTGCTTCTTGGCCGGTCACACCGAGCTCGACCCACTGGACCAGGAGCGGATTGCTAGAGGTAACGTCGACGCCTTCATCGCGCAGCCTCGCTGCCATCGCTCCCCTGCTTGCGGCCTGCTGCTCGGGGTTTCGCTGCTGTGACGGATCTGCAGGCTGCGCGCACAAGGTTGTTGAGCCGATGGAAGAGGGAGATGCTCGCTGCTGAGTTTGATTATCTGTACCGTCATGTCCCGTCCCGTCACGTCCCGTCTTAGCCGTGACAGTCACGGTGACAGGTCGCGTGACTTGGTCGTCCGTCGGCGTGACATGCTGCGTGACGAGGTTGCGGAGTTCGACCGTGGGGATGTTCCATGCAGGGGTGATGCCGACGGCTCGGAGCTGCTCAAACATCCGGGACCGATCCAATCGTTCGCGGCGTTTCCGCTCCGCCTCGTTTTCGCGTTTCGCGCGGTCCTCGGCGCGCTTTTCCCATGCGATCATCGCTTGCTTTGCCAGGAAGCGGTGATAGAAGCGGCCGTCGTTGCAGAGGACGAAGCCGTGCAGTGCGCGCTCTTTGACGCGGCGCCACGCCTTCACGTCACGCCCCAGATCAGCGAGCCGCGCGAGTGCGACATCATCGTTCGGCAGGGACGCGGCCGGTACCTGATTCCAAGAGGCCCACCACAGCGTAACGCCGGCGCGCCATTCGGAGTCGGTGGAACGTGCGTCGAACTCGGAACCGAAGAGGTGATTGCCGAAAAACGGCATGTAATCGAGACCGCGCAGGTCGACGTCAGGCGGCACCAGCGGGGCGGGCAGGGTATCCGTCATGTTGCCTCCGCGAGCACTTGCGCGGCGCGCTCGCGGCCGTGCGCGGTCAGCGAATAGCGTACGCAGTCAACCGTGCTTCCGGCGTAGCCTGAGACCTGCTCATAGCGGCGCTCGAAGGTGACGCCGTACTGGATCTGAAGATTGCTAACCGTCGTGCGCAACACGTAATCGTGCGCGAGGCGCACGGCCTCGAAGCAATTCAACCCAAGGTCGCCGCGTTCGAGGAGTATGCGGAGCACGCTCGCGGCCTTCGTGCGTGCCTTCAGCGGCCTGCGGGACTGTTGTTCTTCGTGTTGTTCGAGCGTATTATCAGTTTCGTCAGTTGCAATCTTGTGGGGGCTCGCTTCGGCGGGCCCTTTTTCTTGGGGCGGCGGCCATGGCATGTTCGTCACGTGCGCCCCCGTTACGCTGCCTGCTTGCGCATCGCGACGAGCTGCTGGACGAGCTCGCGGACCTCATCATCGGACTTGCCGGCGATGCGCGCTGCCGCAATCGCTTCGACCTCGTACACCAACCACGCCGAGCACTTCCTGGAAAACTTGATCGGGGGCGGGAATACGCCGTGAGCGATGTCGGCGTACGTTTGCGCGCGGCTCTTCGGGTAGTAGGGCTTCAGCCCCGGGCGCCGCACCAGTTCCAACTTCGGCTTGTCTGCCGCCATGCTGACCTCCGTCCATATAGATACATATCGAGACGGACGAATCTTGCGACGCCAGGAATGTGGCTGTCCGCAACAAAAACGGACATTTTTTGACGGCGGCGCCGACGCCGTGCGGCCTTCGACTGCGGTGGGCGGTTGCGCTACTTGCTGAAAAGGGAGCGATCCCACGCACGACGTAGCGCGGGCTCAGCAACTTGCTGTCCGGAGAGTACGGATGCGATCTCGGCGATCGCCGTGTGGGCGACAGCTTTGATCGCCACGTGGAGGTTATAGGTCAGATGGTAAGCGAGCGCCATTCCAGCGTTCGCGTCGTTAGGTATGGTTTGGGCTTCCTCGATTACTGCGATCTCGGTGTCGATGGCTTGAGTCAATCTTGCGAAGACCCGCGGCAATGGCTCGTCGAGCCAATCGACGGTGTCAGGGACCGGCTCGGGGATAAGGTCAATCAGCCTGATGTCGGACAGCCGAGGCGTACGCATCCATGCTTTCGATAGGCGTTCGATCATTCCCTTCACGTTCTCGATGCGCCGCCCGAGCGATCGGCGAGTGTAAGCGGCTTCTTCGTACTGGCGATTGCCGTCAATACTCCATCCCAGCCAAGCGTCAACTATCGCGGCCACGGCTATCTCATATTTCTCGCCGGTATGACGTTGGAGCGGCGGCCAGATATGCATCGCAGACCGTAAGGTTTCAATTCCCTTGCGGGCCCCTGCAAGGCGCGCTTTAGCTTGCTCGATTTCGTGAATCGCGTCGCCCAAAGGGTGTCGCGAGTTGCCGGGAATTGCATCGTGCGCATCGCCGAGAGCGCGTAGTGCGTTCGCCATTGCGGACTCGCGCTCAATCAGCCCTCTCGTACGTTGCTCGAGAATGGTCAGTGCTACGTGGGGCTCAACCTTTTTCGCCATTCGTTCAATAGCGATCGTCGTTGGCTGCTTCGACGTCGAGCCGACGCGTCGACCATTCCCGAATCTGCAGCAGGGCTTTGGCCCACTCTCCCGGTGTCAGCGTACGCCAATCGCGCTCGGGCCGCGGCCACATCCGGCGGATACGGAATCGGGCAATGTCCGGCGAGCGGGGATCTGCCGGGTTCGGGGTCGTGGCGGGCCGATAGAGAAGGAGATAGGCCGGTACGCGCGCACGTTTCGCGAGGCTCACCGTCACGGATGCCGGCTTGTGGGACTGCCCTACGTCTCGGGCTGTCTCGATGAGGGCCAGCGGCTGCTTGCTGTCGCCGTCGTACTCGACATACAGCGCAGCATCGAGGTCGATCATCGCGAGGCGCTGCGCGTGTTCGATTCCGACGAACCGGCGCGTCGAGAGCCGACGGTGCCACGCCGAGTACGCGCGGTCGCGCGTGCCGTATCGTTCTTCCTGCATCTTCCTCTCCCTGGGCTATGAGTCCCGCCCGAATGCTTCCGGGTCGGCGCGCACGAGCTGCGCGTCTCGCTCGAGGCCGTAGCAGCAGCCGCTCGCCGCTGTGGCGAGCCAATCTCCGATGACGTGCGCGAAGCCGCCGTGTCTCGCGGCAGACGACTCACTGTACGAGTGAAGGGCGCGCGTTATGGTTTCCATGGTTGACGTCCGCTGCATCGCGTCAGCGTTGATTCTCGTGAACTCGCGCAGCAAGGCCAGAGCTTCCGCTTGGCCCTCCGCATGCTCGGCGCCGGTCGATGCCTGCGACGTCGACGAATAGGTGCGGGTGATTGTCGTGTTACCCATGTGCCCCTCCCAGCGAAAAACCGGTTCGAGGATCTTTCGGAACCGGTCATGTGGCGCTCGAGTTTCTAGTGAGTCGCCCTGTCCAATACCTCGAGAGATTCACCGGAAAGCGTGATACCCCTTTCTGCCAAAGCGGTCAGAATTGTTGGGGCCGTCGAGCTGTGAGGATGGCAGCTGCAGGGGGTCATCTGAGCCGCGTAGTCCTTGATCGCATCGAAGAGGGTATTCAACTCGGCCGTCAGCTCGCCCACGGTGCGCGCAGCGGCAGCTTGCAGAGGCGTAGCGGTGTCAACGATGCCCAGGGAAAAGCCGCTTTCGCGGCTGGATGCATTAGAATTTTTCGTAGCCATGATGGTCCTTTCTCTACCAAAGGTCATTGTGGTTAGGTCGCCCGGGTGATATCAGCACCCGAGCGGCCGACTCCCCGGATACCGTCCGGGTCGGTTGCTACATCACTTCCTCGAGCGGTTTTGCCTCTCGCTCGATCTTCTCCTTCAGGTCTCGCTCGGCGGTTTCGAGGTCATAACGCGCCTGTAGGTTCAGCCACACTTGGGCCTCGACACCGAAGACACGCTCTAGGCGTAGGGCGGTATCCGCCGTGACTCCGCGCTGCCCGGAGCAGAGCTCGTCAACGCGACGTTGCGGCACACCCATCGCCTTCGCTACGCGATAGCGGGTGATGCTCTTCGGTTCGATGAACTCCGCCGTCAATACCTCACCGGGGTGTACAGCAGGCAGGCGGCGACCAGTCGCGATGTCCGCGAAATCCATCGCCGCGACGCCCTCTCGCTTGATGCTCGCCTGCTTGGTCGCCTTCATCCGGCCGACAGCTTTTTTCAGCGAGGCATCGGCTGCTCGCGCCGTCTGGCGCAGCTTCTCTAATTCGTCCGGCGGCAGCATTCTCGCTTTTGCAGTCATGTCCATGTGCCTCAGTGATAATCAATAATTTCCACGTCCCAGGCGTGGCCCTCATGCCAGCGGAAGCAGATCCGCCACTGATCGTTGATGCGGATGCTCCATTGCCCGCGTCGATCACCCCTCAGCGTCTCCAGGCGGTTCCCCGGAGGTACGCGCAAGGACTGCACGCTGACGCTGGCGTCGATCAGCATGAGCTTGCGCCGCGCAGTCGGCTGTATCGGTCTTGGCAGTGTCCGCACTTCGATCCCCTGGAACACAGCCGCGGTATTCTTGTCGGCGAAGCTCTTGATCACGGTAAGGGAATAGTAACGATGTTAGATAGTATCGTCAAGCGGTACTAATGTCGAAGCTATTTTGCCCGCGTCGCGCGCTTCATTGGCACCACTTTGCTCGCCGGCCGCCTCGGCATCTCGCAGAACTTGCCCCAGTCCTCCATTAGGTGTACCCGCTTCTCGAAGAGCTCGCCGCGGCGGTACGCGGCCTCAGCTTGGTTCTTGATGACGTGTCCCAGCGCCATCTCGCAAACCTCATTCGGGTAGTTCGTGGACTCCGCCGACCAGTCGCGAAACGTCGATCGGAAACCGTGGGGTGTGCAGCGTTCGCTGTAGCCCATGCGCTTCACTACCTCGAGCATCGCGTTCTCGGACAGGCCCTCGTCAGACCCGGGCGTTGGGAATAGAAACGTGCCCTCGTGCGACTGCAGCTGCGCGCGCGCGATCTGCGCCGCGCGTTTGCACAGCGGCACTCGCAGGTCGGCGGTTGCGCCGCGGCGCCCCTTGCGCCGATCGCCCGGGATCGTCCAGAAGGCGCAGTCCGCGGAAACTTCGGAGCGGCGGGCACCGCGGACGTCGCCGGTGCGTGTCGCGGTGAGAATCAGGAACTCGAGCGCGCGCGGGGCAACGCCTTCCTGGCCGCGGAGCTTCGGCATGAAATCCGCCATGTCTGCGAAGGGCAGGGCGGCTAGGTGCTGCACGCGAGCCGACTTCGGGACGTAGGCGAGGATGTGGTCGAGGTGACCCCGCCAGCGGGCCGGATTCTCGCCCTCGCGGTAGTTTCGAACTCTGGCGTAGTCGAGCACGCGCTCGATGCGGCCGCGCAGCCTGGTTGCCGTCTCGGCCTTCGTGGTCCAGATCGGTTCGAGCACGCGTAACACCAGTGCCGTGTCAATCTCCCGCACCGGCATGTCGCGGAACACCGGATCGCAATACGCGTCCAGGCTGTTCTGCCACTGCTGCCCGTGCTTGGGATTCTTCCACTCGGCCTTATGGGCTTTGATGAACTCTTGGGCGCACTGGTGGAACGTCTTGCTGTTGGCGTCTTCGAGGCGGCGCCGGCGGCGCTCCTCGTCGCGCTCTTTGATCGGGTCGAGCTGCTGCTGGAGTAGCTTACGACAGCGCCCGGCCTCGGCACGCGCTTCTGCGAGTGAAGTGGCGAGAATCGAGCCGAGGCCCATCTCGCGGCGCCTGCCGTGAAGCATGAAGCGGAATACCCAGGACTTTGTCCCGCTGCTACTGACCTGGAGGTATAGCCCGGCGCCGTCTGAGTAGTAGCCGGCCTTTCGCTTGTTCTCGACCGTCTTCGTGGTGAGCTTCTGAGTCTGTCGCGCCATGGCTACCCATCACCCAACCCATCAATCGAAACCGGATGCTATCGGACAAATATGGGCTCTGCAAGACAAATATTTATAGGGAAATCAATGGATATAGGGGGCTAGTGCGATCAGGTTGGACTTATCTGGACGCGCCAGTGGCGGACACCCTCTCCGCCAGTCAAGTTCCTTGAGCGCGTGAGGTGATTTTTCGAAAGTCGCCGCCGGATTCTGGAGCAAAGACAAGCCTGCATCGTCGCGAGCAACTGCCGTCGCCGCTTGCGGCATCGTTGTAAACTCGCTGCATGACGATTGCTGCGCTCCGATGCCTGTTCTTCCCGCTCATTACCATGATGCTTGCCGTCGCGCCTGATGCGTCGGCGGGGCAGACGCCCATGCGACCCGAAATCGAGAGCTTCATCGCGGACATGGCGGAGAAGCATCAGTTCGATGCCCAGGCGCTGCGCGCTTTGTTTTCCAAGGTGCAGCCGCGGCCCAACATATTGCGCATCATGTCGGCGCCAGCGACGGCACTGCCGTGGCACGAGTTTCGTCCGGGTTATGTGAACGGCAGGCGCATCGAAGGCGGCGTGAAGTTCTGGACGGAAAATGCCGCTACGCTTGCACGCGCGCGCCTTCAATACGGCGTGCCTGAAGAGATCATCGTCGCCACCATAGGAATAGAGACGCTGTACGGGCGGCAGATGGGCAGGGTGAAAGTGCTGGACGCGCTGACGACGCTGGCGTTCGATGATCCCAGGCGCGCCGAATTCTTCCGCGGCGAGCTGGAGGCCTTTCTGCTGCTGGGCCGCGAGCAGGCGTGGGATCTCGCGGATGTGCGCGGCTCCTATGCCGGCGCGCTGGGCCTGCCGCAGTTCCTGCCGAGCAGCTATCGGAAGTACGCCGTGGATTTCGACAACGACGGCGTGCGCAACCTGTGGGGCGACCCGGCAGACGCGATCGGCAGCGTCGCGAACTACTATCGCAGCTATGGCTGGGAGGACGGCGCGATCGCAGTCGTTCCGGCCTCTCTCGACGAGAAGGCGCTCAGCGCGCTCGATGCGACACAGGTCGTGCCGCAGCGAACGGTAGGGGAGTACATCGAGGCGGGGGCCGTGCCGCTCGCCGTGGTGCCGTCGGAGGCGAAGGCTGCGCTCATCAGGCTCGATACCGAGGCGGGGCCGCAGTACTGGCTCGGCCTGCAGAACTTCTACGTGATCACGCGCTACAACCGCAGCGTCAACTATGCGATGGCGGTGCACGAACTGGCACACGAAATCCGTCAGCGGCGCGAAGCGGAGGCGACGCTCGTCCGGGAACGTTGATCAGGACGGGCCGCGCGCGAACGCGACCACGTGATCCACTTCCAGCCGTATGCCGATGGTTTCCCCTACGGCGTGATCGTGGTGGCTCGGGACGAGCGACATGACGCGCGCCCCGCTCGGCAGCTCCAGGGTGTAGAGAAATTCCGCGCCGCGAAATGCCTTGTGCAGCACGCGTGCATGAAGCGGGCTCGCGTCGTCGTGCAGCACGTCGTCGGGCCTCAGCAGGACCTCTACCGTGGTGCCGGGCGCCCATTTGTCGCCGCTGTGCACGTCGAGCGCGCCGAGCTCGACCTGTATGCGATGCGGTGAGGTCACCTGTCCGGGAACAAACGCCCCCTGTCCGACGAAATCCGCCACGAAGCGGTTCGCCGGCTCGTGATACAGCGCGTACGGCGTCGCCCATTGCACGATGTGCCCGTCGGCAACCACGCCGACTTCGTCCGCGATGTTGAATGCCTCGTGCTGATCATGCGTGACGAGTATCGCCGTGAGTCCCTGCTGCTTGAGGATGTCGCGCACTTCGATGCTCAGGCGCTCGCGCAGATCCACGTCGAGATTCGAGAAGGGCTCGTCGAGGAGCAGCAGATCGGGCCTGGGAGCGAGCGCGCGGGCGAGGGCGACCCGTTGCTGCTGGCCACCCGAGAGCTCGTGGGGATAATGCCCCGCGTATTTATCGAGGCCGGTGACGCCGAGCAACTCGGCGACACGGCCAGCGCGGTCCGCGGAGCTCAGCGCGCGCAGGCCGAAGGCGACGTTGCGTGCGACCGTGAGATGCGGGAAGAGCGCGTAGTCCTGGAATACGATGCCGATGCGGCGGCGTTCCGGCGGTATCGTATGTCCGGGACTGCTTACCGTTGCACCGCCGAGGCGGATTTCTCCCGACGCGACCGGCTCGAAGCCGGCGATGCAGCGAAGCACGGTGGTCTTGCCGCAGCCGCTCGGCCCGAGCAGGCAGGCGATGGAACCGGCTTCCACTTCGAACGACACGCCGCGCAGCACGGGATGACTGCCGTAGGCATGGCGCACCTCTTTGACTTCGACGACGAGCGACATGCGGCGATTATAGCGGCTTCGTGACACGGTCATTCTTGCTAGAATCGCCGCCAGTGAAGTTCACGCCCCACAAAAAACCGGCGTCCGCGTCGCGCCAGGCCCATCGATGAAAACGTCGCGCATTGCGCCGCTTGCAGCGTTTGCGGTATGCGTTGCCCTGCTGATCGCATTGCCGGTCATCGTCGTCGTGCTCCACGTCTTCGTGCCGAGTCACGGCACGTGGAGCCATCTCGCGGCGACCGTACTGCCCGAATACGTCGTCAATTCGCTCGCGCTGATGGTCGGAGTGGGCGCCGGGGTCATACTCGGCGGCGTGACGACCGCCTGGATTACCACGATGTGCCGGTTTCCCGGGCGCAAGATGTTCGAGTGGGCGCTGCTGATGCCGATGGCGGTGCCGGCGTACGTGATGGCCTACGCCTATACCGATTTCTTCCAGTTCAGCGGTCCCGTGCAGTCGCTGCTGCGCGAGATGACTGGCTGGGGCGCCGGCGGGTACTGGTTTCCGGACATACGGTCGCTGGGCGGTGCGGTGCTGATGTTCACCTTCGTCCTGTATCCCTATGTGTACCTGCTGGCCCGTGCCGCCTTTCTCGAGCAGTCGGACAGCATGCTCGAAGTCGCGAGGGCTTTGGGTTACGGACCCTGGCGCACCTTTCTGCGGGTGGCGCTGCCGCTCGCGCGACCCGGCATCGTGGCGGGCAGTGCATTGGCGTTGATGGAAGTATTGGCGGACTTCGGCACGGTCGCCTATTTTGCGGTGCCGACGTTTACCACCGGCATATATCGCGCGTGGTTTTCGCTCGCGGATCATGTCGCCGCCGCACAGCTTTCCGCCGCGCTGCTCGGCTTTGTGTTCGTGTTGCTGTTGGGCGAACGATTGAGCCGCAAGGGCACGGTGTTTCACAACAGCGCGCAGCGCCGACGCTTGCGGAATGTCTATCGCCTGCGCGGCTGGGCCGCTGCGGCCGCCACGTTCGTGTGCGCTTTTCCGCTCGTCGTCGGCTTCCTGCTGCCCGGCGCGGTGCTTCTGCACCTCGCCATCACGTCCGGGGATGCTCAGTTCGGCCCGCGCTACGCAGACCTCACGGTGAACACATTGACGCTCGCTGCGCTGACCGCCTTGCTCGCGGTGGCGCTTGCGCTGCCGGTCGCCTACGCGACGCGGTCGTCCGGCGGCCGGCTGGCGAAGATTGCCAATCGTGTCGCAGGACTCGGCTATGCCGTTCCCGGGGCCGTGATTGCGGTGGGCGTGCTGATACCGGTCACACGGCTCGATCACGCGCTGGCCGATCTCTTATATGTCCTGTCGGGCCATCGCGCCGGGCTGCTTTTCACCGGCACCGTTGCAGCGCTGATGTACGCCTATCTCGTCCGCTTTTTTGCGGTCGCGCTGCAGACGGTCGATGCCGGTATCGTGAAGATAACGCCGGGCATGGACTACGCCGCGCGCTCGTTGGGCTACACGCCGGGTGCGACGCTGCTGCGCGTGCATGTGCCGCTGTTGTGGCGCAGCGCGCTTGCAGCGGGCCTGCTGGTATTCGTGGACGTCACCAAGGAATTGCCCGCGACGTTCGTCATGCGGCCGTTCAATTTCGATACGCTGGCGGTGCAGGCCTATAACCTGGCATCGGACGAGCGGCTTGCCGAGGCATCGACGGCTGCGCTTACCATCGTTGCGGTGGGACTGCTTCCTGTGCTGGTGCTCTCGCGCATGATGCTCAGATCCCCCGGCGGGCGATGACGCGCGTCCGCCAGTGGGTCGTCATTTGAATCCGACGCGGTCGAATATGCGCTGCGCGAGCGGCTGGTTCCTGCCGAGATTGCCGATATTCAGGTTGTCCATCTTGAACTTGCCCAAGCTCTCGAGTTCGCGGTTTTCCAGGCGCACCCCCGGTACGACCGGCCACTCGTTGTTGCCGTCAGCGAAATAGCGCTGCGCCTCGTCGCTGGCGAGATATTCGAGAAACTTCACCGCGGCATCGCGATGCGGCGCGGATTTGAGCACTCCGGCCCCCGAAATATTCACATGGGTGCCAAACGTCTTTTGATTCGGCCACACCAGACCGACCTGCTCGATGACCTTGCGGTCTTCGGGTTTGTCCGACTTCATCAGGCGCACGTAGTAGTACGTGTTGCTTAAAGCGATGGCGCACTCGCCGGCTGCCACGGCCTTGATCTGATCCGTGTCGCCGCCTTTGGGAGAGCGTGCAAAATTGAACGCGACGCCGCGCGCCCACTCTTCGGCCTTGGACTCACCCCAATGCTCAATGAGCGCACTCATGAGCGAGAGGTTGTAGACGTGACTGCCCGAGCGCGTGCATATCTTGCCCTTTAAACGGGGGTCGGCGAGGTCCTCGTAGTTCTGTACCTCTGCCGGGTTTACCACCTTCTTGTTGTAGACAATCACACGGGCGCGTGCCGAGAAGCCGAACCACTGGTTATTGGGCGTGCGGAAATTTGCCGGTATGCGAGCGTCCAGCGCCTTGGACTGAATCGCCTGAAAAAGCCCTGCCTGCTCGGCGCGCCACAATCGTCCGGCATCCACGGTGATCAGCACATCGGCAGGGCTGGACGCTCCTTCATTCTTCAAGCGCTCGATGAGAGGATCTTCGCCGGCGTCGATGCGGTTAATCCGGATACCGGTGAGCTTGGTGAAATTACCGTAGAGCGCTTCGTCGGTCTGATAATGCCGCGACGAGTAAAGATTGAGGATATTCTGCTGCGCGATCACCAACGGGCTGCCGGCCATTGCAGCGAGCGTGCCCAGTGTTGCGACGATTGACTTGCAAGCCAGCGGTTTCACGTACTTCTCCCATAAAGAGACGTTCACCGCGATGATAATAAGAATTATTCTTATCTGTCAAATGCCGATAGCATTTGTGGGGAGACTGCTAAATGGGCAGCCGCCGCGCGCCGTCGTAGCGCTGCTGCCAGTAGCGCTGTGTCATGTTCACGATCTCGACCACGCCGCCGGTGCTGGGCGCGTGGATGAAGCGCTGGTCGCCGAGGTAGATGCCGACGTGGGAGTACGGGCGGCGCAGGGTATTGAAGAAGACAAGATCCCCCGGCTGCAAGTCCGAGAACTGCAACGGAGTTCCGACTTCGCTGATCGCCTTCGCATCGCCCGGAAGCTTGAGTCCCGCCGCTTTCGCCACGACGTGGCGCACCAGGCCGCTGCAGTCCAGTCCGGTGTCCGGGCTGGACCCGCCGTAGCGGTAAGGGACACCGATCAGCGCAAGCGCCTGCAGCACGACCTCCTGCGCGGAAGGCACCACGGTTTGTTCCGTGCGCGGGGATTCGGCGCGCTCGACGACCCCGCCGTGGGGCAGCGGTTGTACCGCGCAACCGCCGGCCAGCAGCAGTACGAGCGCAGCCACACCCGGGCTGGTGCGTGATATCATACATGAAGTGTACCGGATAACTGATTGACAGGTAAAGAGGTATTTTCGTCAGCCGTGTCACGGGTAAAACGAGCTCACGTACGCCTGGACGGTGGGAGGAGCCGCTTCCGGCGGTCTTCCACCAGTCGCGGTGCAGCGGTTGGGCGGCGTGTAAAAGGCCATGGGCGCAGTGGTGGGGCGGCTGCCGGCTCGGTGCCGTGCCATGGCGTCGAGGGCGCGCTCCGCAGGCCGAGCTTTTCCATCAGGCGCTGCGCGTCGAAAGGCGCTCTGACCTTGATGTCGTTGTCGAAATAGCAATACACATCGCGCGAGCCGCTACGGCGCGGCCGTTTCTCCGAGATCAGGCGAGCATCCTCCGGCTGGCCGCCGGTGCTCCAGGCGCGGATGCGTGCGGCCCAGCGGTCGAGCGCTTCCTCTGTATAGCCGCTCGCGTACAGCTCTTCCTCTCCATGCAGCCGCAGATATATGAAATCCGCCGTCACGTCCTCCACGTACGGCCACTTGCCCGCGGTATCTGCGACGACGAGCGCGACACCGTGCCTGCGCAGCAGCGCGACGAAGCGCTCGTTGCGGAAGCTGTCGTGGCGGATCTCGACGGCATGGCGCAGCGGGCGGCACGCGTCTATGGCGAGCCGACAGCGCCCGTTCATGCGTGCGTCGCGCCGCCGCGCGAGCGAGAGCGCCTGCCCGGTGTCCCTCGGGAGCATGGCAAGAAAGCCGGCGAAGCGCTCCTCGTCCCACCGGAAGTTCGGCGGAAACTGCCACAGGAAAGGGCCGAGCTTGTCGCGCAGATTCAGTATGCCGGAGGCGAAGAAGTTGGCGAGCGGCCTCAGGACGTCTCGCAGCCTGCGGACGTGCGTGATGTAGCGGCCGCCCTTCACGCTGAAGACGAACCCCGCAGGCGTCGCTTCGTACCACTCGGCGTAATACTCGGGCCGCTGCAAGGAATAGAACGAGCCGTTGATCTCTATGGTCGGCAGCGCCCGGGACGCATATTCCAGCTCGCGCCGCTGCGGCAGATCGGGCGGATAGAACACGCCGCGCCACGGCTCGTAGCGCCATCCCGAGATGCCGATGCGGATTTCACCCATGTCGGCGATGACGAGTTTTCATGCCCGTGGCGGTGCGAGTTTCATGCCGGGACGGTATGAATACTGCTGAACCCGGTCATCGTCATCCGCGTGATCGACATGCCCGCGAAGAACCAGGACCTGCACGGCAATGCGCCCGACAGCTCGAGCGTCGCGCTGCTCGTGATCGACATGATCAACGATCTGGAATGGGAGGGCGGCGACGCGCTTCTGCCTCATGCCGTTGCCGCCGCGCGCCGCGTTGCAAGCCTGAAAGCATGTGCCCGTGACGCCGGCGTGCCGGTGATTTATGCGAACGACAATTTCGGGCGCTGGCGCAGCGACTTTCGTGAAGTCGTGGAGCATTGCCTGAACGACGGCGTTCGCGGCGAGCCGCTCGCCCGGTCGTTGAGGCCGGAGAGCGACGATTACTTCGTGCTGAAACCGAAGCACTCTGCGTTCTTCGCGACGACGCTCGACACGCTGCTCACCTATCTGGGTGTGCGCCGACTGGTGCTCACCGGCGTTACCGGCGACCGGTGCGTCATCATCACGGCGATGGACGCTTTCCTGCGCGACTACGATCTGCACGTGCCCGGCGACTGCACCGCGTCGTGCGACCCGAAGGAGAACGGGGCCGTGCTTGCATACATGAAGCGCGTGCTGCATGCGGACACCGGCAACGCCGACGAGGTCGACCTTGAGGAATTGAGTAAGCGTCCGACCGGGAAGTCGGAGGGCCAAGAGCCCCTAACATAACGATGCATGCTGGCGTTCCGTAAAGACGCCACGCAGCAATGCAACCCCTATGCCGGCGCGGCACGGCGCGGTACTATCGCCGGGTGTCCACACTCGACGAGATCTTCTCCGCCGACGGCGCGCTCGCCCATGCCGTCGACGGCTTCCGGGAACGGCCTTTCCAGCTCGACATGGCGCGTGCCATTGCAGCCGCTATCGCCGAGCGCGGCGTGTTCGTGTCCGAGGCGGGCACCGGCACGGGAAAAACCTTCGCCTATCTCGTGCCCGCACTGCTCTCCGGCGGCAAGGTCATTATCTCGACCGGCACGAAGACGCTGCAGGACCAGCTGTACGGACGCGATTTGCCGATGGTGTGCTCGGCGTTGCGCGCTCCGGCCGCCACGGCGTTGCTGAAAGGCCGGGCGAACTACGTGTGCCATCATTACCTCGAGCGCACGCTCTCCGAAGGACGCCTTCCGAGCGCCGAGGATGCGGCGTATCTGCGCGCCGTCGCGAGCTTCGCGCGCACCACCGAAACGGGTGACCGGGCCGAGTGCGCCGACGTGCCGGAGACGGCGGCCGTGTGGTCGTACGTGACGTCTTCGCGCGAGAACTGCCTCGGCAGCAACTGCAGGCACTACGAGCGCTGCTTCGTCATGCGCGCGCGCAAGCAGGCGCTGGAAGCGGACGTCGTGGTGGTGAACCATCACCTGTTTTTTGCGGATCTCGTGCTGCGCGACGAAGGCGTGGGCGAGCTGCTGCCTGCTTGCAATACCGTGATCTTCGACGAGGCCCATCAGCTGCCCGAAACCGCGAGCCTTTTCTTCGGCGAGACGACGTCGACCTCGCAACTCATCGAGCTTGCGCGCGACCTGCGCGTCGAGGCGGCCGCAGGCGCGCGTGATGCGCGCGAGTTGCCCGCTGCGTCGGACCGCATGGAGAAGGCGGCGCGCGACCTGCGCCTCGTGTTCCGCGACGAGGCGGGGCGTCTCACGGCACAATCGGTCGAGCGCAATGCGTCCTTCGGCACGGCGCTGAAGGACGTGCTCGCCGCGCTCGATCATGCGACCGACGCTCTGGAACCGCATGCAGCGCGCACGGAAGGGCTGCAGCGTTGCCGGGAGCGAGCCTTCGGCCTTGCCGAGCAGCTCGAGCGCTGGCGCGGCGAGAGCGACGGCGCGCGCGTGAAGTGGCTGGAGATTTTCGGCCACAGTCTGCAGTTCAATGCGACGCCGCTGTCCGTCGCCGAGATCTTCCGCGAGCAGGTCACGGCCCGGGGGCGCGCCTGCATATTCGCGTCCGCCACGCTCTCGGTGGCCGGCGATTTTGCCCACTACTGCGGCAAGCTCGGACTGGAGTCGGCGACCACGGCGCGCTGGGAAAGTCCTTTCGATTACGCGCGACAGGCTTTGCTGTACCTGCCCACGGACCTGCCCGAGCCCAATACGGCCGGGCATACCGAGGCAGTGGTGCGCGCGGCGCTGCCGGTGATCAAGGCCGCTGGCGGGCGCTCGTTTCTGCTGTTCACCAGCCTGCGTGCGATGCGCGACGCCCACAGCCTCCTGCGCACGCTGTTCGCCGCGGACGGCGTCGATTTCCCGCTGCTGGTGCAGGGCGAAGGCTCGCGCTCCGAGCTGCTCGACCGCTTCCGCCGCCTCGGCAACGCGGTGCTGCTCGGCAGCCACTCGTTCTGGGAAGGCGTCGACGTGCGCGGCGAAGCGCTGTCGCTGGTGGTGATCGACAAGCTGCCGTTTGCCGCGCCCGACGATCCGGTGCTGTCCGCCCGCATCGAGCGGTTGCGGCGCGAAGGGCGCAACGCCTTCATGGAATACCAGCTGCCCGAGGCGGTGCTGAAATTGAAGCAGGGAGCGGGGCGCCTGATCCGCGACGAAAGCGACCGCGGCGTGCTGATGATCTGCGATCCGCGGCTGGCGACCAAGACTTACGGCAGGCGCGTGGTCGTGAGCCTGCCGCCGATGCGGCGCACGCGCAACGCGGCCGAAGCGGTGGCGTTCTTCAGTATGCCAGCCAGTGTTGAGCCCAGCGCCATCCCAGCCACAGCGCGCCCAGCCACAGCAGGATGATCACCGCGGCGCCGACATAGCTTCGCGGCCGCTCGCGCTTCGCTTCGAGCCACGTCGTCGCCCGTGCGCGGCACTCGCTCATCACGTCGTCGGGGATGAGCTTCAGCACCAGCCAGATGCCCATCGGCAGCAGTATGATGTCGTCGAGAAAGCCGAGCACGGGAATGAAGTCCGGGATGAGGTCGATCGGGCTGAACGCATAGGCGACGACGGCTGCCGCTATCGCTTTGGCCACGAACGGTGTGCGCGGATGCCGCGCGCAAAACCAGATCGTCGCCAGCTCCCGTTTGAGCTCCTTCGCGCGTCGCTTGAGGGCGGCAAGCATCGCGGTCGCCTCAGATCGCCGTGCCTTGCAGGTCGTGTGCGTCGGCGCCGGTGATGCGCACGCGCGCGAATTCGCCTGCTTTGAGCTCGCCTGCATGGGTGATGTGCACGACACCGTCGATTTCCGGCGCGTCGGCGCTGGTGCGGCCTATCGCGGCGGTCTCGTTGGCTTCGTCGATCAGCACGTCGAGCTCGCGCCCGATCTTGCGCTGCAGTCGGGCGGCGCTGATTTTTTCCTGCGCCACCATGAAGCGCTCGCGGCGTTTCTCCTTCACGGCCTCGGGCACGGCGCCGGACAGTTCGTTGGCGGTCGCGCCTTCGATCGGCGAGTAGGCGAAGCAGCCCACGCGATCGAGCTGCGCTTCCTCGATGAAGTCGAGCAGCTCCTCGAAGTCGCTTTCGGTCTCGCCGGGAAAGCCGACGATGAAGGTGTTGCGCAAGGTGAGATCGGGGCACACTTCGCGCCAGCGGCGTATGCGCTCGAGCACGTTCTCCGCATTGGCCGGGCGCTTCATCGCCTTGAGTATCCGCTTGCTGGCGTGCTGGAACGGAATGTCGAGATAAGGCAGGATCTTCCCCGCCGCCATCAACGGGATCAGCTCGTCGACGTGCGGATAGGGATACACGTAGTGCAGCCGGACCCAGATGCCCAGCTCGCCGAGCGCGCGCGCGAGCTCGGCGAGCCGCGTGCGGATCGGGCGTCCGCCCCAGAAGCCGGTGCGGTACTTTATGTCCACGCCGTAGGCGCTGGTGTCCTGCGACACGACCAGCAGCTCCTTCACGCCGGCTTTCGCCAGGTTCTCCGCTTCCTGCAGCACTTCCCCGATCGGCCGGCTCACGAGATCGCCGCGCAGCGAGGGAATGATGCAGAAGGTGCAGCGGTGATTGCAGCCTTCGGAAATCTTGAGATACGCGTAATGGCGCGGCGTGAGCCGTATGCCCTGCGGTGGAATCAGATCGACACGCGGGTCGTGCGGCTGCGGCAGCTGCTCGTGCACCGCGCGCATCACTTCCTCGGTGGCATGCGGTCCGGTCACGGCGAGCACTTTCGGGTGCGTCTCGCGCACGATGTCGCCTTTGGCGCCGAGGCAGCCGGTGACGATCACCTTGCCGTTTTCCTCCAGCGCCTCTCCGATCGCCTCGAGCGATTCCTCGACCGCGGCGTCGATGAAGCCGCAGGTGTTCACCACCACGAGATCGGCGTCTTCGTAGGAAGGCGAGATGAGATAGCCTTCGGCGCGCAGCTGCGTGAGTATGCGTTCCGAATCGACGAGCGCTTTCGGGCAGCCAAGGGAAACGAAACCGACTTTGGAAGGCCGGGCGGACGCGCCGCGGCCGGCAGGCTTACGACTCAGATTTACCGCCCTCGCTGTTGCCTTTGTCCGGCTCGCCGGGATTGGGGCGGCCGGGAGTGCCCGCGCCGAAGCTGCCGAACGGGAAGCTGCTGAAGATGTTGCGCGTCTGCTGCTGCAGTTGCTGCTGCATGTCCATGAACGCGCTCGCGCTCTGCTCGAGGTAGCGCGTCATGAGGCCCTGTATCGCCGGGCCCTGCATGCGCACGAATTCGCTCAGCGCTTCGGAGTTGAGCATAGGGTTCTGCCCGTACACCTGGCGCGACTGCTCCTGCAGGCGCTTCTGGATCTCGATGAAGGTCTGGATGTTCTTTTCCAGGTAGCTGCCCATCATGCCCTGCATGGCATTGCCATAGAAGCGGATGATCTGCGACAGCATGTCGGAGGAGAACATCGGCGCGCCGGCGCTTTCTTCCTCCAGGATGATCTGGAGCAGGATGCTGCGCGTGAGGTCTTCCTTGCTCTTCGCGTCCTCGACGCGAAACTGCACCTGCTCCAGCACCAGCTTCTTGACGTCGGCCAGCGTGATGTAGCTGCTCGTCTCGGTATCGTAGAGACGGCGATTCGGATATTTCTTGATGATCCTGGGCGGCGACGCCATGGCATCTTTCCCGCAAAATTAAGCGGCAGATTATTTCAGAAAGGCTATTGCGTCGCAACAAGCATCTGATGAAACGATGCTTTTCATCAAGACATATGCTGCCCGCCGTTGATGGCGATATCCGCGCCGGTCATGAACCCGGCCTCCTCGGAGCACAAGTACGCGATCAGCGCGGCGATTTCCTCGGGCTTGCCGAGGCGGCCCATGGGAATCTGCGGGATGATTTTCGTGTCCAGCACTTCCTTGGGCACCGCCATCACCATCCTGGTGGCGATGTAACCCGGCGACACGGTGTTCACGGTCACCCCTTTGCGCGCGTATTCCAGCGCAAGCGCCTTGGTGAAGCCGTGGATGCCCGCTTTCGCCGCGGAATAATTCGTCTGGCCGAACGCGCCTTTCTGGCCGTTCACCGAGGAGATGTTGATCACGCGTCCCCAGCTGCGTTCGGCCATGCCTTCAATCAGCGGCTTGGTCATGTTGAAAACGCTGTCGAGGTCGGTGCGCAGCACCGTGTCCCACGCCGCCTTGTCCATTTTGCGGAAGGTCACATCCCTGGTGATTCCCGCGTTGTTCACCAGGATGTCGGGCGCGCCGACTTCCTCCTTGATGCGAGCCGCGGCGCGCTGGCACGACTCGAAATCGGCAACATCGACCTCGACCGCGTGCATGACGTGGCCGCGTGTCTTCATGTCCGCAATCCACTGCGCCGCGTGGCGGTTGCCCGGCGAATGCGTCGCCACCACCGTGCAGCCGCTTTGCGCGAGGCGCAGGCTGATCGCTTCGCCGATGCCGCCCATGCCGCCGGTCACGACTGCTATGCGTACGGTCATGATGCTCTCCTCAGTAATTACGCTGACTGTTGCCCGCCAGACGACGGCGCGCCGGCCGATTCCTTCACGTAGCGACCGGGCGCGGGCTCGATTTCCGGGTAGCGCGGGTGGCCGGGCACCCGGGCCTTCATGCGTTTGCCTGCCTGCCGTCCGAGCCAGCGCGCCCAGTGCGGCCACCAGCTGCCTTCATGGCGATCCGCAGCCGCGAGCCACGCGTCGCTGTCGGCGGAGTGACTGCCCCCAGCCCAGTAGCGGCGCCGCTTGCCCGGGGGAGGATTGACGACCCCGGCGACATGGCCGCTCGCCGTGAGGACGAACTCGATTCTACCCCCGAGCAGCGCCGCCGAGGCATACGCCGTCTTCCACGGCACGATGTGGTCCTGCTGCGCCGCCACTGCATAGGCCGGCATGTCGAGCCGCGCGAGGTCCACGGGCGCGCCGCACATGGACAGCTTGCGCGGCTTGCGCAGGTTGTCCTCGAGATACATGTTGCGCAGGTAATAGACGTACATCGGCCCGGGCAGGTTGGCGCTGTCGTCGTTCCAGTAAAGCAGGTCGAACGCCTCCGGTTGATTGCCGAGGAGATAGTTGTTGACGACGTAGCGCCAGATGAGGTCGTTCGCGCGCAGGCTGGCAAACGCGAGCGCGAGCTCTTCGCCGCGCAGGATGCCGCCCGCCGCCAGCTGACGCTCGCGTTGCGCGACGTACGGCTCGTCGATGAATACGCCGAGCTTGCCGGTATCGCTGTAGTCGAGCATGGTGGTGAGTAGCGTCACGCTGCGCACCGGGCGTTCGCCTCGTGCGTGCAGCACCGCGAGCGCGGCAGCGAGCAGGGTGCCGCCGACGCAGAAGCCGAGCGCGTTGACTTGCTCCACCCCGCAGATCTCTCGCGCAACCTCGATCGGGCGCATCACGCCGAGCGCGAGATAGTCATCCCAGATGAGATGCGAGAGCTCGCGCGGCACGTTGCGCCACGACACCATGAACACGGTGTGGCCGCGCGACACGGCGTAGCGCACGAGCGAGTTCTCGGGCTGCAGATCGAGGATGTAGAACTTGTTGATGCACGGCGGGACGATCACCAGCGGACGCTGGTACCCCGTGTCTGTGGACGGCCGGTACTGGATGAGCTGTACGAGCTCGTTCTCGAACACGACCGATCCCGGCGTGACTGCGAGGTTGTCGCCGACGCGGTACGCGCGCCGATCGACGTTGGACACGCGTCCGAGCGCGCTGTCTTCGCGCATGTTTTTCAGTCCCGCTGCGAGGCTCTCGCCCTTCGTGTCCAGCGCGCGCTTCAATGCCTGAGGATTGCTCCACGCGAAATTCGCAGGCGACAGCGCGTCGATGTACTGACGCGCGAAAAAGGCGAGCTTGCGCTTCGCGCGTTCGCCGAGCGGCGCGTCGCTCACCGCCTGCTCGATCCAGCGCTGGGTGTGCAGGTACGACTCCGCGAGGTAGGCGAAGTAGGGATGGCGCCATTCCTCGCTGCGGAAGCGGCGGTCGGACGATGGCGGCGCGAGCTTGCCCGGTTCTTGCGCGGAGCCGATGTAGCGTTGCCACAGCTCGTACTGCTCGCGCAGGTAGCGCTGTTCCCGCTCCCGCCACTGCGCGGCATGGTGGGCGAGGTCGGCGCTCCACGACTTCATGAGCTCGCCGCTCCACGCGGGACTGCCGTTCTGCGCGAGAGGCTGGACTATGTCTTCCATCAGTTTCCGATGGAGCTCGGCATAGGCGGCGAAAGCGGGATGGGAGTCGAAATCCATGGTGCGCGCGGTGTGCGCCCCATTCTATAACGGTTCGGCGGCAGGTTCTTTGGCGGGCCGGTCGCCTCGCGCAACGGCGTCAGGCATGCCCGTGGGCGACCAGCCCGGCAACCCATACGGTGGCGATGCCCAGGACGATGAGAACGACCTGTTGCGCGGTGGCGCGCAGCTCGGGCCGGCGGTGCAGCCCGGGGATGAGGTCGGCGACCGACACGTACAGCATGCTCGCGATCGCGAGGCCGAGCAGCGTCGGTATCCAGTGCACCAGCTCCTTGAGCGCTGCATAAGCGAGCACGCCGCCGAGCACCATCGCCGCGCTGGAAGCCATGTTCAGCGCGAGCGCGGCGCGCTTGCTGTAGCCGGAATGAAGCAGGATGAGGAAGTCGCCCACTTCCTGCGGAATCTCGTGCGCCACGATGGCGAGCGCGGTCACGATGCCGAGCTCGGTGTCGGCGATGAAGGCGGCGGCGATCAGCACGCCATCGACGAAGTTGTGCAGCGTGTCGCCTACCAGGATCATCATGCCGCTGCGGCCATGGTCGTGATGATTTTGCGCAGGCGTGGGCGGGTCGTGCGCTTCGCACAACTCTACGTGGCAGTGGCGCCAGAGCACCAGCTTCTCGAGCACGAAGAACGCGAGTATTCCGCCCAGTATCGTAGCCGCGAGCGCATGCGGGCTCTGCGTGATCTCGAACGCGTGCGGCAGCAGCTCGATGAAGACCGCGCCGAGCAGGGCGCCGACCGCGTAGCTGATCAGCAGCGGCACGTGCGATGCGCGCGCGCGCAAAGCGAAAAGCGCTGCGATGGCGATGGACAATACGCCACCCAGCAGCGTGATCAGGATGATCCAGGCGAGCGTCGTCATTGCCTCATCAGTACAAAACACGCGGCGCACCGGTCGGCGCGCCGCAAGCCGACGGCATTATACGCGAGGCGGCATGCCCCGTCGCCGGCCCTTCAGTCTTCGCGCCACACCAGCGCAGCCATCCTGCCGGTGACGCGGTCGCGGCGATACGAAAAGAACCGCGCAGGATCGGACACCGTGCACAGCATGCCGCCGTACACGCGCGTGACGCCGGCGGCGCGAAGCGCGCGGCGCACGAAGGCGTGAAGGTCGGCGAGCCATTTGCCGGGCCGATGCTGCACGAACGCGGCACAGGCGCCGGCGTCGGAAGCCGTGAACGCTTCGTACACGTCCGCGCCGACTTCGAATGCCGCCGGGCCGATGCCGGGACCGATGTACGCGAGCATCTCTTCTGCCGCTACGCCGTGCGCATGCATCGCTGCGATCGCATTCGCCAGCACGCCGCCGGCAAGGCCACGCCACCCGGCATGCGCGGCGGCCACGGCGCGGCCGCGCACGTCGGCGAACAGCACGGGTACGCAGTCGGCAACCTGTATCGCGCATACCGTGCGCGGTTGCGACGCGATGCTCGCGTCGGCATGGGGAAGGCGGGGATGGGCGTCCGCGTCGACGACGTCCGCGCCATGCACCTGCTTGAGCCACACCGGATCCGCGGGGAGGCAGGCGCGCAGTCGTGCGCGGTTCGCGGCGACGGCGTCGGGATCGTCGCCGACCGACGTGCCGAGATTGAGGCTCGCGTACGGCCCGGTGCTTACGCCACCGGCACGCGTGGTGATGAGCGCGCGCACGGTGGGAGGCGCCGGCCAGTCGGGAATCAGCCAGTCGGGGTGAGGGTTCATGGTTGCGCCTTCAATGCCGCGATGAGCGCTCGCATGTCGGCGGGAATGCGCGACTCCCACGACATCGGTTTACCGCTCACGGGATGCTCCACCGTGAGCTTCTGCGCGTGCAGCGCCTGGCGCGGGAACGGTACCGCGAGCCGGCGCCGCTGCCCGTACACCGGGTCGCCGTACAGCGGATGGCCGATGGACGCGAGATGCACGCGAATCTGATGCGTACGTCCGGTCTCGAGGCGGCAGCGCAGCAGCGTCGCGTGCGCATACGTTTCCACGATCTCGTAATGCGTCACCGCGGGCTTGCCGCCCGGCACCACAGCCATGCGAGTGCGCTGCACCGGGTGACGGCCGACCGGCGCATCGACGCTGCCGGCGCGCGCGATGCGGCCGTGCGCGAGAGCCGCGTAGATGCGCGACACGGTGTGCGCCTGGAGCTGACGCACGAGTGACGTCTGGGCAGTGAGCGTTTTCGCGACGACCAGCAGTCCGCTCGTTTCCTTGTCGAGCCGGTGCACGATGCCTGCGCGCGGCACGTGCGCGAGGGCCGGCGCATGCTGGAGCAGGGCGTTGAGCAGCGTGCCGTCCCAGTTGCCGCTGCCCGGATGGACGACCAGCCCGGCGGGCTTGTCGATCACGATCAGGGCATCGTCCTCGTGAACGATGTCGAGCGGAATGTCCTGCGGCTGGAATGCCAGCGCTTCGGGATCGGGGCCCGGCCGGACCACCACGCGTTCGCCGCCGCGCACCTTGTCGCGGGGCTGCGCGACCCGGCCGTCGACCATCACTCGCTCGTCGCGTATCCAGCTCGTGAGCCGGCTGCGGGAATAATCATGCAACAAACCGGCGAGCGCCTGGTCCAACCGCAGCCCCGCGCACGAGGCGGGGAGCTCCAGCTCTATCGCCTCGGGCGCGGAGGCCTTTGGGCTATAATCTTTTTTTGCCAGGATATTCTTCATTTATGCGATACAGTTTAGCGCTACTCCTCGCCCTCGTGATGACGGGCTGCGGTCTGATGCCCGACATGAACGACGAGACCCGCGGCTGGTCGGCGGCGAAACTGTACGCCGAAGCGCGCGACCAGCTGAACAGCCGCAACTACGAGAAAGCGATCCAGTACTACCAGAAGCTCGAGTCGCGCTATCCGTACGGGCGCTTCGCGCAGCAGGCGCAGATCGAGATCGCATACGCGCATTACAAGGACCAGGAGCCCGCGCTCGCGATCGCCGCGGCCGACCGCTTCATCAAGCTGCATCCCAATCATCCCAACGTCGATTACCTCTATTACCTGAAGGGCCTCGCCAACTTCAACGACGACCTGGGGCTGCTGGGTTTCGTGAGCGGGCAGGATCTCACCGAGCGCGATCCCAAGGCGGCGCGCGAGGCGTTCGACGCCTTCAAGGAGCTTTCCACCCGCTACCCCAACAGCAAGTACACGCCGGACGCCGTCGCGCGCATGAACTATCTGGTGAATGCGCTCGCGGCGAGCGAAGTCCACGTCGCGCGCTATTACCTGAAGCGCGGCGCGTACGTGGCGGCGGTGAACCGCGCGCAGTATTCGCTGAAGACCTATCCGCAGGCGCCTGCCAACGAGGAAGGGCTGCTCGTCATGATGCAGGCGTACGATGCGCTCGGGCTCACCGAGCTCAGCAAGGACACGCAGCGGATACTGACGAAGAACTTCCCCGACGGCAAACACACGCAGAAGAAAGACACCGCCTGGTGGCAGATCTGGAATTGGTAGTGCGCGAGAGCGTGCCGTTGAGCCGTCATCGCGGCTAAATCAGGAAGGCGTTCCAGCCGCGGCCATCCTAGACAATGATGGCCATGCCGACATCATCGGTCACGACGCCGGTCAACGCCGCCGTTATGGCTGCGTCTGTTTTCATCCTATATTCGATATACATCGGACCGATCGGAGTTTCCCCCGATCGCCGCGCTGTTGCGTGGGCGTGCCTACTATGCGGACGGTGCAGCCCGATAGGGCTTACAACATTGATATGGATCAACGTTGTTATGGTTTCCTTCTGCTTAAGTTATTCCATCGGGATAATGCAGGCCATTTATTCGTGTGCTTGTTGTGATGCTCGACGGTGCTGGCGCGGCGGAATAATTTTTAATTATATCGAGAGGGGATCAAATATGAAAAAGCTTTTGTTGTCCTTGCTGCTTCCGGCGTGGCTTGCTGGATGCAATGGCGCTGATGCTCCTGCTGTCGCTGCCGCAACATCTGGCAGCGGCGGCACGACGACCAGCGGTGGCACGACGACCAGCGGTGGCACGACGACCAGCGGTGGCACGACGACCAGCGGTGGCACGACGACCAGCGGTGGCACGACCACCGTTGTCGAGACCCCCGTCACGGGGCTCACCACGCTGGCTCAGGTTCCCATCGTCACCACCAACTGAGGGAGAAAATCATGAAGAATAAATTGCGTTCATTCGCGCTCCTTCCGTTTATGGCCGCGTCCGGCGTGTGGGCTGCAGCGCCCACGTCCGGGGCCTACGTCAACGATCCCCGGAACCAGTGGGTTCAGGAGCGGCTCGCCGAGGTGATGAGTACCCCGAACACGGTCCTGTGTTTCGTCAGCAAGCTCCGGGCCGATGCCATGGTCAACAAGGGCAATTACATCGCCCTGGTGGACATGGACGCCTGCGACAGCAACAACCGGGGCAAGGACAATTCCGCCAGCACCAGCTCCGGGGCCAGCGCAGCGGTGAACTACACCCGCGTTACCGTGAACTCCAGCCGCGCCTCGAACAGCGAGCCCATGAAAGTCAAGGTGTGGTTCCAGCTCGCGTCAGGTCCGAACAACAGCCCGGTGAACGTGATCGCCTACGCCTCGGTGACGGAATCGCCCAGCACCGCCAACCCCAATGGCGTGTTTACCGTGTCATATTGCGGCGTGCCGACAAGCCGGACCGATCCCATGACGGGAACCTGCAGCGGCATGCAGGGCGAGTTGAGCGTCAGCGGCAACACCATCACCTTCACCGAGTCCATGGGGGGCGGGGCTGAGGCAACCAAGCTCAACTTGACCCGGTCGGACACCACCGGGTCGGGGCGCGTGGCGAACACGTTCGTCGATTCCACCGGCACTTCGCAGACAAAAGGCGGTGCGTTTGCGTACGACGCTTCGTATTTCAAACGCGGCGACAGCGTCGGCAGCGTGTGTTTCGCGCGAGGGGAGAGCCAAGCCGAAGTGTCGACCTGGCGCTATGGGGTGTACAAGGCCGACGGATCGCGTTTCGATCTCGCGAACCCCAGCTTCCCTGTCACTGCCACCGTCAACGGCCAGACCTACTGGGGCAATGCAGGTTTCTGGGGCATTTTCTTTCCCAGCGAGGTGCTCGGCGCAGTGACGCAGGTGCAGCGCATGATACCGGGTAGCGCCAACACGACAAGCACCACCTACGACCTGCAGAAGTTCAACGGCAAGCTCTACAAGATGACGCGCAGAGCCGGTGTCCTGTCCGATCTGAAGGGGCAGCCGATCCAGGTGTATCTGCCGCCCAATGTCGTCGATACCAGTGGCGGCCAGTACGAGATCACCTGGAACAGCACGGCATTGCAGGCCACGCGCAAGCAGGATCCGCAAAACCCGGGTTCCTGGACGGATTTGTCGAGCAGCAATTTGCGGGTGACGGCGGCGAACCTGCGCACGAACGCCCCCTGGCAGAAAGCACTGCAGGGCTTCTCCCAAAGCGTCGGCGGCGAAGCGCGCATCGGCGTTCCGGATACGGGGGAATTTGCGGACGCCACCGTCATTGCCACGCGGACACGTGAGGTGGTGATTCCCGGCAGCAGCACTGCTCCCGCCAGCCTGGGTTGCGTCAACCGTTGCCCGAAAGGCAATCTGCAGGCCACCGACTTTTCGTCGAGCGGATCGCCGTTCCAGACTATCACGGTGAACATGTGGGGCCCGGGCGGCATCACGAGCGCGATGAATTCCGAATTCGCATTCCAGCCTGTGGCCACCAGCAACGTCGTCAGCTATACCTTCCCGTCTACGGGCGTCAACAAAGGGTTGCTGGTGGCGAGCGGCAACGCTTCCGTCGATGCGAGCAGCCTGACGTCGTTGTCCGGGCCTTACCAGCACGGCGTGCAGTCGGGACGGCTGATCGACATCAGCACCGGCGCCAACTACTCCGCCGTGCGTTGCGCCTGGAACGGCCAGAATTACGCACAGAGTTCCACAGGGAACAGCATCTGCCCTTGGCTGGTGGAAGACGCCGACGTGTACTACACCTATGAAACCGGCCCGAATCCCTGGAACCGCTATATCGCTCTGAGCAGCAACGGCAACACGGTGACCTTCGATCCGCCGGTTACTTTCTCGTTCACGGCATCGACCGGCAACACCACGCTCAAGAGCGGCAATGGTCTCATAGGCTCGGTTGTCCAACTGCAGCACAACGGGTTTGGCGAGCTGCATGGCATACCGGGGATCTGCGTCGATATGAGGACCAACCAGCCGGTGACGTGCGGCACCACCGCTGCCAACGTGCCGGTGCGCTGGGTGCCGGCCTTCTCCATCAAGGACGGCACGGAGCTGACGAGCAACGGCCAGAGCTATTACGTGCGTTATCTGGACCGCGAGTTGCGGCTCGCCAAGGTCGCCGACTCCAACTGCGCCGGCCTGACTTTGCCTTTAACGGCGACGTTGCCCGGCGCACCCTCCAGCGATGCGCGGACCTCCACCGGCGCTGCGCCCAGCGTGACAGATGCACCGAAAGTCATCGAAGGCGTGGTTCAGTGATGTAACTTCCGCGAGGCGCCTGATCTTTGCGGTCGGCGCCTCGTTTTCATTGCATGCGCTGGCGTGGCTGGCGTTGCCGTGGCCGGTTCCATCGCGTACGCCGACATCGGACCGTTCCACAGCGATCCGCAGCATGGAGGCGCGGCTGTCGTCGCAAGCTGGGGCAGAAGGCGGATTGGTGCAAGCGCGGACCTTGCCTGTGCAGCGCGGCGACGATCAGCTTGTGGCGACGGCGTCATCGTTGGATCCCGCACCGCTGCTTTCGCCGATGCTTGCCGACGCAGAGGCCGCCGAGGCTGTGGGAGAACCCCTGGAGCCTGCTCTTCCTCCGCCGTCCGGGCCGGACATCGCGCGCGCCCGTGTCACGGACGCGTACAGCGGCGCTTACGAGGCGATGAGGCGACAATTGGAGATGCAGATGCGGATGCAGAAGATTCAAGGCCTCTGGATGGCTTTGTCCCGGCAGATTTCCATGAGCCCGGCACAGACGCAGGGCGATTGCGAGTTCCGCCGCGAAGAAAATTTCGAGCCCCGATGCTCCAGCAGCGCGCTCCGGCAATGGGCCGACGAGACGTCTGTCCGATCTTTGTGCATGGCGCTGGTGGAGGAGGGCGGGAGCTTCTCACTGCTCAAGATCTCTTCGTTCAACCATCAGGTGTCCGTGCAAATTCATTGAGCCGCTAACGCGCGAAGCGCTTCACGACCGTCAACAACTCCTCGATGGCTGCTTCGCCCTGGCCTGATTTGATTGCCGACTGCACGCAACCGTGCGTATGGTGTTCCAGCAGCTGCATTGCCACTGCGTCCAGCGCGGACTGGATGGCCGCGATCTGCGTGAGTATGTCCACGCAGTAACGGCCTTCCTCCACCATGCCCGTTACGCCGCGCACCTGTCCCGAAATGCGGTTCAGGCGCTTCAGCACGGCGGCGCCGTGCGGGTGCGCGGCGTGGCGCGGGTGATGGCCGCCCGTTTCAGACGACTTCAAAGCCGGCCTCTTCGACGGCCGTCTTGAGACGGTGCGTGTCCAAGGTGTCGTCGTGGCGCACACTGGCGCTGGCGTTCGCGAGCGAGACGTCGGCGGCTTTCACGCCGGGCAGCGCTTCCAGGACGCGCTTCACGCTGGCGACGCAGCCGCCGCAGGTCATGCCTTTGATGTTCAGCTGGGTGCTCTTTTCCATGCGAGTCTCCTTGTTGAGCCGACGGGATCAGGTCGCTGCCGGCGCCGGGCGCGTCGGGCGCCAGCGCTTCAGCAGCAGCGAGTTCGTGACGACGGACACCGAGCTCAGTGCCATCGCCGCCCCGGCAATGACCGGGTTCAACATGCCGAGCGCCGCGAGCGGTATGCCGAGCACGTTGTAAAAGAATGCGAAGAACAGGTTCTGCCGTATTTTGCGCACCGTCGCCCGCGAAAGCTCTATCGCGTCGGCGACGCTCATGAGATCGTCGCGCATGAGCGTGACGTCGGCTGCGCGAATTGCGACTTCCGCGCCGGCGCCGATCGCGAAGCTCACGTTCGCCGCGGCAAGGGCGGGGGCATCGTTCACGCCGTCGCCCACCATGCCGACGCGCTGTCCCGACTGCACCGCGCGCTGGACCCACGCGGCCTTGTCGCCCGGCAACATCTGCGCCTCGTAATGCGCGACGCCTGCTTCTGTCGCGATCGCTTCTGCGGTCGTGCGGTTGTCGCCGGTCAGCATCACGACGTCGATGCCGAGGGCGCGCAGTCGTTGCACCGCCGCGCGCGAAGTCGGCCGCAGGCGATCTGCGATCGCGATGAGCCCGATCGCGCGTCCCGCGTAAGCGACGGCGACCACGGTCTTGCCTTGCGCTTCGAGCCGCTCGGCCTGCGCTTCGTCCATCGACACGCCGAGCTGCACGAGAAAGCGGGGCGCGCCCAGCGCAACGGGTTTTCCATCGACTTCGGCGGTCACACCGAGCCCGCTCTTCGCTTCGAAAGCCGAAAGCCGTCCGCTGTCGACACCGACCTCGCTCGCATGATCGCGTATCGCGCGCGCGAGCGGATGCTCGGAGCCGTGCTCGACCGTGGCTGCGAGGCGTAGGATCTCGTGCGCCGCTACATCGGCGAGCGGCACAATGTCCGTCACCGCCGGTTGCCCTAGCGTCAGCGTCCCGGTCTTGTCGAGCACCAGCGTATCGATCCGGCCTGCGTGCTCGAGCGCCGCCGCATTGCGAATCAGCACGCCCGCGCCCGCGCCGGCGCCGCTGCCTACCATGATGGCGGTCGGCGTGGCGAGGCCGAGAGCGCAAGGGCAGGCGATGACGAGCACCGCAACGGCCGCGAGCAGCCCTGACGAGGCTGCGCCACCGGCGAGCCACCACGCAAAGATGGTGAGCGCGGCGATGGCAACCACCGCGGGCACGAACACGCCGCTGATCACGTCGGCGAGGCGCTGTATCGGCGCCTTGGACCCTTGCGCTTCCTCGACCAGGCGCACGATGCCGGCGAGCGCCGTGTCAGCCCCCACGCCGGTTGCGCGCATCGTGAGCAGCCCCTGCTGGTTGAGCGTGCCGCCGTAGACCTTCGAATCGCGATGCTTGCCCACGGGCAGGCTCTCGCCGGTGAGCATGGCTTCATTGACGCTCGACGATCCATCGAGCACTACGCCGTCTACCGGCACGCTTTCGCTGGGACGCACCACCAGCATGTCGCCGACCCTGACGTCCGCGAGCGGCACTTCGACGACGGCGTCACCGCGCTGCACGTGCGCGGTGGCCGGCTGCAGCTTGATCAGCGCTTCGATGGCGTCCGATGCATGCGACTTCGCGCGCGCTTCGAGCAGCTTGCCGAGCAGCACCAGCGTGATGACGCTGGTGCTCGCCTCGAAGTACACGTGGTACGGCAGCTGGAACACGATCACGGCGGCGCTGTAGAAAAACGCCATGCTGGTGCCGAGCGCGATGAGGACGTCCATGTTCGCTCCGCCGCCGCGCAGCGCGTGGTACGCGCCGGTATAGAAGCGACCGCCGATCCAGAACTGCACGGGCAGGGCGAGCGCGAGCTGGACGACGCCCGGGAGCAGCTCGTGAGCGTCGCCCGTCAGCATGAACAGCATCTGCGCCACGAAAGGCGCCGTGAGCACGACGGACCAGACGAAGCGGGTGCGCTCGCGCCGGTAGGCGGTCAGCTGCATCGCCTGCTCGCGCTGGCGGCTGTCCGCATCGAGCACGCGCGCCTGGTAACCCGCTTTGCGGACGGTTTCCACGAGAGCAGCCGTATCGACGGCGCCGGGCGCGTATTCGACGCGCGCCTTCGCCGTTGCGAAGTTGACGTACGCCGTGACTCCGGGGATCCGGTTCAGCGCTTTCTCGATGCGCGCGGCGCACGCCGCACAGGTCATGCCTTCGATGGCGAGATCGGCCTGGCGCTCGGGCACGCCGTACCCGGTCTTGCGTATCCGCTCCACCAGCGCCGGCACGTCGGCGGCGCCGGCATCGTAAGTAATGCGCGCCCGCTCGGTGGCGAAGTTCACCGCCGCATGAACGCCGGGCATGTCGTTCAGGCGCTTCTCGATGCGGGCGGCGCACGCGGCGCACGTCATGCCGGTGACGGGCAACTCTACCGTCGCGGCCGTTGAATGGGGGGCATTCATGAATCCACTATACCCCCATGGGGTATGGCGCGCAACCGCAAGCACAAAAAAACGGCGCCCGCAGGCGCCGTTTTCAGGAGAGTCGTGCTGTCAGCGCGTCAGGCGTCCGTCTGCGACCCTGACCTTGTCGCCGGGCTCGAATTCAGGCTGGCTTTCATAGGTGAAGTGGCGCGTGCTGCCGTCGTCCATGCGCACCGCGACGTCATAGTGCTTCTCGCCCTTGTAGCGTTTCTCCACCTCGTGGCCGGCGAGCGCGCCGCCTGCCACGCCGGCGACCGTCGCCAAGGTGCGACCGTTGCCGCCGCCCACCTGGTTGCCGAGCAGGCCGCCGACCACGCCGCCGGCGACTGCGCCAAGGCCGCTGCCTTCGCCTTTCTTCTCGACGACGTTCACCGCGGACACGGTGCCGCAGCTCGCGCAGACGGCAGGCGCTGCACGCTTCGGCGTGTCGGCCGCTGCGATACGGCGCGGCTCAGCAGACGGCGCACGCTGCGCTTCGGCTGCGGCGATCCGCGCCGGCTCCGCCGCGCGCTGCGCGGTGCGCTCGCGTGGCGCCTTCTGCTCGACCACGGGCGCGACAGCGGCCTGCTGCTCGGCATCCCTGGAATACGAGCTCGGGATGATGCCGGTCAGCACGCCGATACCGACGAGGCTGAATAACGTGATGGAGGTCGCCGCGATCGCGACGATGGGACTTACCTTGGTCTTGTTCTCGGTCATGGTCGTCTCCTCAGTGCAGTAATGACGATACCATGATAGGGGCGTGGCCCTGGAAACCCTGTGAAGGATTTCTCGCTGCAACAGATCGTTACGATTGAAACTGTCGGCGCTAGGCGACAGCGCGCGTGTCTACCGGTGCGCCGGTCTTCTGAACGACTTCTGCGACAGTGACTTCGGGCGCAAGCTCGACGAGCTTCAGTCCCGACGGCGTGACGTCCATCACGCAGAGGTCCGTGATGATGCGGTTCACCACGGCGGTGCCGGTGAGCGGCAGAGCGCACTGCTTCAATATCTTGTGCTCGCCGCCCTTGGCGGTGTGCTCCATGAGGACGACCACGCGCTCGACGCCCGCTACGAGGTCCATCGCGCCGCCCATTCCCTTCACCATCTTGCCGGGAATCATCCAGTTCGCGAGATCGCCTTTCTCCGAAACCTGCATTGCGCCGAGTATCGCGAGGTTGATGTGACCGCCGCGTATCATCGCGAACGAATCCGCGCTGGAGAAGAAGCTGCTGCCCGGCAGCGTGGTCACTGTCTGCTTGCCGGCGTTGATGAGATCGGCATCGACTTCCGAGTCGAGCGGGAAGGGGCCTATGCCGAGCAATCCGTTTTCCGACTGCAGCCACACTTCCATGCCTGCGGGAATGTAATTCGAGACCAGCGTCGGCAAACCGATGCCGAGATTGACGTAGTAGCCGTCCTCGAGCTCCTGCGCCGCGCGGCGCGCCATGTCGTTGCGGTTCCAAGCCATGGTCAGCCCTTCCTCGTGGTGCGTTGCTCGATGCGCTTTTCCGGCGCGGGGTTGTGCACGATGCGATGCACGAAGATGCCCGGCGTGTGGATCTGGTCGGGATCGAGCTCGCCGATTTCGACCAGCTCCTCCACTTCGGCTACCGTTACGCGGCCCGCCATTGCGACCACCGGGTTGAAGTTGCGCGCAGTCATGCGATATATGAGATTGCCCGCCTTGTCGGCTTTCCAAGCCTTCACGAGGCCGATGTCGGCAGTGAGCGAGCGTTCCATGACGTACTTCGCGCCGTCGAATTCACGCACTTCCTTGCCTTCGGCGACGATGGTGCCGAGGCCGGTCCTGGTGAAGAAGGCCGGTATGCCCGAGCCGCCGGCGCGCAGCTTCTCCGCGAGCGTGCCTTGCGGCGTGAACTCGAGCTCCAGCTCGCCGGCGAGAAATTGCCGCTCGAACTCGGAGTTCTCACCCACGTAGCTGGAAATCATCTTGCGGATCTGGCGCGTGGCGAGAAGCTTGCCCAGCCCGAAGTTGTCGACGCCGGCGTTGTTGCTGATCGCGGTGAGGTTCTTCCTGCCGGCGCGGACGAGGGCGTCGATGAGCGCCTCCGGTATGCCGCACAGGCCGAAGCCGCCGACGGCGATCGTCTGGCCGTCTTTCACGATGTCCGCGAGTGCGGCATCGGCGCCCGGGTAGAGTTTTTTCATGGGGTCGCCCGCGTCGTTGGTAGGGGTGCGGCAAGTATCGGTCAGCGGCGCCCCGCAGATCAAGAGGCGCCTCGCGTCACTCCGGCCGCATGTGCGGGAACAGGATCACGTCGCGTATCGACGGGCTGTCGGTGAACAGCATGACGAGCCGGTCTATGCCGATGCCGGCGCCCGCGGTCGGCGGCAGGCCGAACTCGAGGGCGCGTATGTAGTCCGCATCGAAGTGCATCGCTTCAGCGTCGCCCGCTTCCTTCTGCTTGACCTGCTCCATGAAGCGCGCGGCCTGGTCTTCCGGATCGTTCAGCTCGGAGAAGCCGTTGGCGATCTCGCGACCGGCGATGTACAGCTCGAAGCGTTCGGTGATGTCGGGATTCGTGTCGCTGCGGCGGGCGAGGGGAGATACCTCGGCCGGATAATCGACGATGAACGTCGGCTGGAACAGCGCCTGCTCCGTCGTGTTCTCGAACAGCGTGAGCTGCAGCGCACCGAGCCCGTCGCTCGGCCGCGCATCGACGCCCATGCCTTTCAGCCTGGCGATGATGGCGTTGCGGTCGTTGAGCAGCTCGTCGGTGTACTCGGGATGGTGCTTCCTGATCGCCTCGGTCACCGTCAGGCGCGCGTACGGCTGCGCGAGATCGATCTGCCTGCCCTGATATTCGACCACGGTCGTGCCGAGCGCCTGCTGTGCAGCCTCGCGGAACATGTCCTGTATGAAGTCCATCAGCTCCCGATAGGTCCAGTACGCCGCGTAGAACTCGACCATCGTGAATTCGGGATTGTGGCGCGTCGAGATGCCTTCGTTGCGGAAATTGCGGTTGATCTCGAACACGCGCTCGAATCCGCCGACGACAAGGCGTTTCAGATACAGCTCGGGCGCGATGCGCAGGAAAAGCTGCATGTCGAGCGCGTTGTGGTGCGTGACGAAAGGCCGCGCGGAGGCGCCGCCCGGTATGGGATGCATCATCGGCGTCTCGACTTCGAGGAACTCGCGCGCCACCAGCGACTGGCGTATCGCGTTCACGATCTTCGAGCGCTGCACGAAGGTCCGGCGCGTATCGGCGTTGGTGATGAGGTCGACGTAGCGCTGCCGGTACTTCATTTCCTGGTCGGTGAGGCCGTGGAACTTCTCCGGCAGCGGGCGCAGCGACTTGGTGAGCAGGCGCACTTTTTCCGCGCGTACCGTGAGCTCGCCGGTCTTGGTCTTGAACGGCTTGCCCTCGACGCCGACGATGTCCCCGATGTCGTAGTGCTTGAACGCTTCGTGCGCGTCTTTGCCGGTGACATTGTCGGCGACGTAGATCTGGATCTGGCCGCTCACGTCCTGGATGGTGGCGAAGCTCGCTTTGCCCATCACGCGCTTGAGCATGATGCGGCCGGCGACGGCGAGCGCGTCCGTGGTCGATTCCAGCGCCTCGCGCTCCGCGCTGCCGTATTTCCTGACGATATCGGCGGCAACATCGCGGCGCGCGTAATCGTTGGGAAAGGGTGTTCCCGATGCACGCAGCGCCTGCAGCTTCGCGCGGCGCTCCTCGATGATCTGGTTGGTATTGAGCGCTGCTGCCGCCTGGTTTTCTTCCATGAGCGTTCTTTCTTTGAAAGGCGATTCGCCACAGAGAGCACAGAGAACACAGAGAATGCACCCCATCCCCCTCAATGCGTTCTTGGTTTCCTCTGTGACCTCTGTGTCCTCTGTGGCTTTATGTCGTTAAAGCCCCTGCTTCAGGCTCGCCGTGATGAACACGTCGAGATCCCCGTCGAGCACCGCCTGCGTGTTGCCGATCTCGATGCCCGTGCGCAAATCCTTGATGCGCGACTGGTCGAGCACGTACGACCGGATCTGGTGGCCCCAGCCGATGTCGGTTTTGCTGTCTTCCAGCGCCTGCTTTTCTTCATTGCGCTTGCGCACTTCCAGCTCGTAGAGCCGCGACTTGAGCATCGCCATCGCTTCGGCGCGGTTGCGGTGCTGCGAGCGGTCATTCTGGCACTGCACGACGATGCCGGTCGGAATATGCGTGATGCGTATCGCCGAGTCCGTCTTGTTGATGTGCTGGCCGCCGGCGCCGGACGCGCGGAAGGTATCGACGCGCAAATCCGCCGGGTTGACCTCGACTTCGATGGTGTCGTCGACTTCCGGGTATACGAACACGCTGGCGAAGGAAGTGTGCCGGCGGTTATTGGAATCGAACGGCGATTTGCGCACGAGCCGGTGAACGCCGACCTCGGTGCGCAGATGCCCGTAGGCATAATCGCCGGTGACCTTGATGCTCGCGCTCTTGATCCCCGCGACCTCGCCGGGCGACTCTTCCAGCACCTCGGCCCGAAAGCCTTTCACCTCGCAGTAGCGCAAGTACATGCGCTCCAGGATGGCCGCCCAATCCTGTGCCTCGGTGCCGCCGGAGCCGGCCTGGATGTCGATGAAGCAGTTGTTGGGGTCCACCGGATTGCTGAACATGCGGCGGAATTCCATGTCCGCCAGCGCTTTCTCCAGGGACGAGGCATCGCGGTCTATGCTCACCAGCGTGCCGTCGTCGCCTTCCTCGCGCGCGAGCTCGAACAGCTCCTGAGCGCTGTGCACTTCATCCCACAGGTGCTGCAGGTTGTGCACGACCGATTCGAGCGACTTGCGTTCGCGCCCGAGCTCCTGCGCGCGCTGGTTGTCGCTCCAGACGGCGGGATCTTCGACGAGCTTGACGACTTCGCTTAGGCGTTGCTGTTTCGCGTCGAAGTCAAAGATACCTCCGAAGCTCTGCAGTTCTATGCTCGACGTCCTGCAGGCGCTTGGAGATGAGGTTGATCTGTTCGGCTTCCATGGATCACCGCTGAAAAGCCGCGATTATACAACGTGCACCCGGTCAGACCGCGCTGCGCCAATGGTGCAGGGTGAGCTGCAGGGTGCGCTCGCTCCTGTATTCGTTCACTTCCAGCCGGTAGACGGCGGCGATGCGGGGCGGGAGCGCATCGACCGTCCCGAACAGGATCGCGTCGAACGGCCGCGCCTCGCGCAGCAGCTTGAGCCGCAGATGTCGTCCGCCGACGACCCGCTGGCTCGCCACTTCAAAATTGTCGTGGAAGCGCGGCTCGGGAAAGCCGGAGCCCCACGGCTGGATGGCAAGCGCGGCCGCGGCCTCGAGTGTTGCCTCCTCCAGCGGCAGCGAGCCGTCGGTCTCGATCTGGCGCTCGAGGTCCGACGCGCTCACCAGCGACCGCACCGTGTCCTCGAACGCCGCGCAGAAGCGCTCGAAGTCCGATTCGTGGAGCGTCAGTCCGGCCGCAGCCGCGTGCCCGCCGAACTTCAGGATCAGCCCGGGATGCCGCTTGGTGACGAGGTCCAGCGCATCGCGCATGTGCAGCCCTGCGATAGAGCGCGCCGAGCCCTTGATCTCGCCTTCGCTCCCGCGCGCAAATGCGATGGTCGGCCGGTGATAGCGGTCCTTGATGCGGGAAGCCACGATACCGATCACGCCCTGGTGCCACGCCGGATCGAACAGAGCAAGCGTGTACTCGTCCTCGCATGACGCGGCCTCGATCGATGCAAGTGCCGCTTCCTGCATATCGGCTTCTATGTTGCGCCGCTCGCGATTGAGCGCGTCGAGCTCGCGGGCGATTGTGGCGGCGCGCGCTTCGTCGTCGGTCGTCAGGCACTCAATGCCGAGCGTCATGTCGGTGAGCCTTCCGGCCGCATTGAGGCGCGGGCCGAGCGCAAATCCCAGGTCGTACGCCGATGCGCGGCCGAGGTCGCGCCCCGCCGCGCGGAACAGCGCAGCCACACCCGGCTGGCAGCGCCCCGCGCGCATGCGCTTCAAGCCCTGCTGCACCAGCCTGCGGTTGTTGTCGTCGAGCTGCACGACGTCGGCCACGGTGCCGAGCGCGACGAGATCGAGCAGCACCGCGAGGTTGGGGCCGTTGCCTTCGAGCGCGCGCCTGTCCTTGAGCTCCGCGCGCAGGGCGAGCATGAGATAGAACATGACGCCGACGCCCGCCAGATGCTTGCTGGCAAACGGACAGCCGGGCTGGTTGGGGTTGATGATGCACCACGCGTCCGGCAACGTGTCGCCCGGCAGATGGTGGTCCGTCACCAGCACCTGCATGCCGAGGCGGTTGGCTTCGGCCACGCCGTCCACGCTCGCGATGCCGTTGTCCACGGTGATGATGACGTCGGGATGGTGGGTGCGATGCGCGAGCTGCACGATTTCCGGCGTGAGCCCGTAGCCGTACTCGAAGCGGTTCGGCACGATGTAATGCACGTCGGCGCCCAGGGCGCGCAGGGCGCGCAGTCCCACGGCGCATGCCGTCGCGCCGTCGGCGTCGTAATCGGCGACGATCAGCAGCCGGCGGCGTGCGGCGATCGCGTCGGCGAGCAGTCCCGCCATGCGCTTCATGTTGAGCATGGATTCCGGGCGGTGCAGCCGCTCGAGCTCGTCGGAGAGCTGCTCCGTGCCCGTGATCCCGCGCGCGGCATAGACGCGAGCGAGCAGCGGCGGTATGCCGGCGTCGCGCAGGACGCGTATTGCCTCGGCGGGCACCGCACGCTTCAGGATGACCGGGGCCGTCATGCGCGATAGGCCGACAGGGGGCGTGCCGGCACCCAGAATTTGTACAGGCTGCGTGCGACGAGCTCGAACCGGAGAGATACATCGTCGCCGGGCGAGGCGATCACGAGCCGCTCGATGACGCGCTTGCGCAGCGCGGCGACGAGAGGCTCTATCCACGCGCGCTCGAGCTGTTCCATCGCGCTGCGCCATCCACCGGCATCGCCGTACGCTGCTGCGCGCGAGCACGCTTCGATGAAGATCAGGTGATTCCGGTCGGCGCGCAGCGAGCGGGCGGCATCGAGCCATGCTGCGCCGTCCCGCGGTAACGGCGCAGCGTGCGCGTCGGCATGAGCGCCCAGTGCCTGCGCGAGCGCGTCGTCGCTCCACACCGCGGTAAAGACCCGGCCGGGCACTTCCGTCTTCGTGCCGCCGCCCCAGATCCACACGCTGTTGATCGCAGGCTGCCCCGTCTCCACGCGCTCGGTGTTGACCGGCAGCGCGTGCATCACCATCTGTATCTCGTTGAAGATCTGCCGCCATGCCGGCGCATCCGCTCCGGTGGGCAGCACGTCGCGCACGTGGCGGCCTGCGGCGGCGCTCATGGTCTCGGTCGCGAGCGACGGCTGCTGTGCCGCGCGCAGGTACCAGCGACGCGGCGTGGGTGCCTCGAAGTGGAGACCGTCGGACTTGAACTGGGCGTTGAGCGCCCCGACGATCTGCGCTGCCTCCTGCTGCGAGACCTGGAGCGTGTCGCTTGCCATGAGCGCCACGCGGTCGCGCTGCAGCTGCAAATGGATGGGATCGGCGCGAAACCAGCAGGCGTTGCCGGGATCGCCGCCGTCGAGCGCAAGCGTGAGCGGCGCAACCGGCCAGTCCTGCTGCCGCTCGACTTCGAACGCCTGGCATAACCATGCTTCGCTCGAAACCGGGCCATGGCGTTGCAGCGTCGCTCGCGCGAGCGCAGCCTGCAGTGCCGGAAGCGCGAGCCCGCGGGCTGCGTCTTCGGACGTGTCGCGTGGCCAGAACAGGTCGGGAACGAGCAGCGTGCATTGCATGGCGTGGTCGGAGCCTGTGGCGCGTGTCGCGGTCGAAGACGGCGCGAAAGTTTAGCACGCGCGTTTGGCGCTCCGCGGGCCTTGTGGCACACTCCGGCCTTCCTTATCGCCATGGGCATGCGGTGAGTCCCTACGAATTGTTCATCGGGCTGCGCTACACGCGGGCCCGCCAGCGCACCCGCTTCATTTCCGTGATCTCGATCATCTCGATCGTCGGCATCGCGCTCGGCATGACGGTGCTGATCACCGTGCTTTCGGTGATGAACGGCTTTCAGCGCGAGATCCGCACGCGCATTCTCGGTGTCGCCTCGCACGTGCAGATCAGCGGCGCGGACAACCGCATCGGCGACTGGCAGGCGATTGCCCAGGCGGCTTCGCGCAACGAGCAGGTGGTCGCTGCCGCGCCGTACATCACCGCGCAGGGTCTGCTGAGCAACGGTTCCGCAGTGCGCGGAGTATTCATCCGCGGGGTCGACCCTGCGCTCGAGGAAAAAGTCTCGGACCTGGGCGAGCATATGCGCGCAGGCAGGCTCGAAGCCCTGCGCAGCGGCGAGTTCGGCATCGTCCTGGGGCAGGAGCTCGCGCGCTCGCTCGGCGTGGCGACCGGCGACAAGGTGGTGCTGATCGCGCCGCAAGGGCAGGTGACGCCCGCCGGCATCATGCCGCGCCTGCGCCAGTTCACCGTCGTCGGCATTTTCTCCGTCGATCACTTCGAGTACGACTCGGGGCTCGCGCTGATGCACATCGAGGACGCGCAAAAGCTGTTCCGGATCGAAGGCGCGGTGACCGGCGTGCGGCTCAAGCTCAAGGATCTCTTCCGCGCGACGCAGGTCGCCTACGAGCTTTCCGCCCAGCTCGGCCCCGGCGTGTTCGTGAGCGACTGGACGATGCAGAACGCAAACTTCTTCCGCGCGGTGCAGATCGAGAAGCGAATGATGTTCCTCATCGTGTTCCTGATCATCGCCGTGGCGGCGTTCAACATCATCTCCAGCCTGGTGATGGCGGTGAAGGATAAGCAGTCGGACATCGCCATACTGCGCACGCTGGGCGCGGCGCCGGGCAGCATCACGAAGATCTTCCTCGTGCAGGGCGCGCTGATCGGGGTCGTCGGCACCGCCCTTGGCTTGCTCGGCGGCATCTCGCTCGCGCTGAACGTCGACGTGGTGGTGCCGTTCATCGAGAACCTGTTCGGCATCAAGTTCCTCGCGAAAGACGTCTACCAGATCACCGAGCTGCCGTCGGAGCTGCTCATGCCGGATGTCGTGTTCACCGCGGCCGTATCCCTGGTGTTGTCGCTGCTCGCGACGATTTATCCGAGCTATCGCGCGGCGAAGGTCAATCCCGCCGAAGCGTTGAGGTACGAATGAGCGCCCAGCCCGACGCGACACCGGTGCTGTCGTGCCGGAAACTGTGCAAGACCTTCCGCCAGGGCGAGGCCGCCGTGCCCGTTCTCACCGGCGTCGATCTCGACATCGCGCCGGGCGAGCGGGTCGCGATCGTCGGCGCCTCGGGCTCGGGCAAGAGCACGCTGCTGCATCTGCTGGGCGGGCTCGACGAGGCGACCAGCGGCGAGATCCGCATACTCGGCCGCGACATCCGGACGCAGAGCGAGGCGGAGCGTGGAGTGACGCGCAACCGTTTCCTGGGCTTCGTCTACCAGTTTCACCACTTGCTGCCGGAGTTCACCGCGCTCGAGAACGTCGCGATGCCGTTGCTGATACGGCGGCAGAAGAAAGAAGAGGCGTATGCCGTCGCGCAGGAGATGCTCGGCCGGGTGGGCCTGAGCCCCCGCACGACGCACACGCCGGGCGAGCTGTCCGGCGGCGAGAGGCAACGCGCGGCTCTGGCGCGCGCACTGGTGACGCGACCCGCGTGCGTGCTGGCCGACGAGCCGACCGGCAACCTGGACCGGCGCAATGCCGAGTCCGTGTTCGAGCTCATGATGGAGCTCAACCAGAGCCTGGGCACGAGCTTCGTGCTGGTCACGCACGATGCGTCGCTTGCTGCGCGTGCGAGCCGCATCATGCGGCTCGTCGACGGGGTGCTGGCTGACAGTGAGGAGTCAGGAGTCAGGAGTTAGGAGCTGGAACGCGTCCATGCAGCCGCGCATTCAGGTTTTTACTCCTCACTCTTTACGCCTTGCTCCTCACCGGGCGTCGCGCTGACGCGCAGCACGCCTTCGTTCACGGCGTCGCGATAGAACGCTTCCTCCGCGAGCGCGTGCGTCACTATGAAATGCGGCGCGCTGCACTTGATGAGCCGCGGCGCGACGATGCCGGTTGCGATGATCGCGAGCCCGGTCACTATCCATCCGAGCAGCGCGAGTCCCACGCCGAGGCCCAGCACCGGCAGCATGAATAATGGCAGTAACAGTCGCGCGCTCATGAAGCGGGTGGCGAGCGCCGGGTCTATCTCCACCCGCGCGCGGCCCGCTGCATAAGCGTCGCGGAATGCGGCATGGCTGATGGGCTCGCCCGGGGCCTGCGTCATGCGGCAGCCGCTGCGAACAGGCTCTCGAGCGTGACGCGGCCGTCGGGATTCGCCATGACGACCAGGGTGTCGCGCGGCCGCAACGTCACCGTGCCTCCGGGGTTGAATATCCATCCGCTCGAATTGCGCACCGCGAGCACGATGTAGTCTTCGCTGCGCAGGTCCAGCGATTCCAGCGTAGCCGGTATGAAGCCCGCCGGGACGGCTATTTCCTCCACGCGCAAGTCCTCGTCGGACTTCAGCATCTCGTCGAGGAAGGTAACGACGTGCGGCCGTATCATCGCGGACGCGATGCGCAGGCCGCCGGTGAAGTCGGGCGACACGATGGCGTCGGCGCCGGCCTTGCGGATCTTCTCGATGTTGCGGACTTCGTGGCAGCGCGCGACCACGCGGGCCTGCGGGTTGAGCTGCTTCGCGGTGATCGTGATGAGCAGGTTGCGGCTGTCGTCGCCGGTTACCGCGAACACGCCGCGCGCGGTTTCGATGTGTCCCTTGATCAGCACGTCGTCGTCGCAGGCGTCGCCGTGAATGTACATCGTGCCGGGATGCCGCTGGAGATGCGCCTCTATGGTCGGCATCACCTCGTCGATGACGATATACGGACGCTGGGTGGCGGCGAGCTCGTTCGCGACGTTGTGCCCGACCCGGCCGACGCCGCACACGATGTAATGTTGCCTGAGCTTGTGTATGTTCTTCTCCATGCGGCTTCTCCACAACGCGGCGTTGATGCGCCCCTCGATGAGAAAGGCGGTGAACACCGACATGATGTAGGTGGTGATGGCGATGCCGGTGAACGCGATGAACACGGTGAACATCCGCGCGCCGGGATTGTTGGTCATGTCGACGATCTCGCCATAGCCTATGGTCGCTATGGTGATGAACGTCATGTAGAAGCAGTCGAGCCAGCTCGTTTGAGGCGCGAACAGCCGGTAGCCCACGGTTCCCGTGACGAGCACCGCGGCAAGCGCAATGGACGACCAGAGAAATGCGAGCCCGATCTTGCGGAAGCTGTCGTCGGCGAGAGGGCCGGTCATGATTGTTTCACCGGCGCGGCATCCAGGCTGCGCCACATGTACCACGTGGCCACGGAACGCCAGGGTGCCCAGCTTGCGCCGATTTTCGTCATTTTCGTTTTGCTTATCGGTTTACCGCGATTGTAGTGCAAGCTGACGGCGCGCTGCAGCCCTACGTCGGCGACGGGAAACACGTCCGGTCGCGCGAGGTAGAAAATGAGGAACATCTCGGCGGTCCAGCGGCCTATGCCTTTCACCTGGACCAGCTCGTCGATGACGCCCTCGTCGTCGAGCTCGCGCCAGCGCGCGGGGTCGAGAGCGCCGCTCGCGAATCGCTGGCCGAGATCGATCAGGTAGGCCGCCTTCTGGCCCGAGAGTCCGCAGCCGCGCAGCTGCACCGTGTCCCGGGCGATGAGCGTATGAGGCGCTATGGTGCCGAGGTCTGCGCGCAGCCTGGCCCATACGGACTGCGCTGCCTTCACCGAGATCTGCTGGCCGACGATGGAGCGGGCAAGCGTCGAAAATGCGTCGCCGCGGCTGCCGACGATGTAGGCGTCGCAACGCCGCACCAGCGCGCGCAATATCTCGTCCCGCGCGGCGAGCTCGCGTGTCGCGGCCGCCCAGTATGCCGGCGTCTTCATCGGCGCGCGTGCCGCCGGCGCCGCTTGCGGCGGTGCCATGCGAGGCCCACGTACGTCTTCCATGTCCAGTTGACGAGCGCATAGCCGATTGCGGCGAGGGCCAGCGCAAGCAGCGGCACGCCGATGAGCAGCGGCTTGCCGACGTGCGCCACCCATTCAATCAGCGACGGCAGCCAGTCGTGCCAGGACTTCCCCTCGAATACGTTGACGAACTCGGGGACGGCGTCGCCGGACTGCATCATTACGAGCTGCCCGAGCTTGAACGCGACGTAATACAGCGGGACGATGGTGAAGGGATTCGAGTACAGGGTCACGACCACCGCGATCGGAAGATTGACGCGGAATGTGACGCCGAGCAGCGCGGCGGCGAGAAACTGAACCGGGTTGCTGCCGGGGATGAGGCCCGCAAACAGTCCCGCGGACACGCCGCCGGCGACGGACCTGCGATTCAGGCACCAGAGGTTCGCGTCCTGCAGGCGCGGCCCCAGGCGCCGGATGTAGCGATGATTGCGAACGCTCTCGTGGCTCGGCAGATAGCGGCGGAAGAACTTCCGGGGCATGGCAGGGTGGCCGTTATAGTGCACGCATTGTAGTGCATCGTGTCTGTCGGAAGGGAGGCTCACCCGTTAAGGCCGCATGGGGGGCTATCGGTGCGGCTGAACTTCCTGCTGTTCGCGCTCGGCGCCTGGCTGCTGCAGCGGCAGCCGGTCCTGCCCGCGCTCGCGTCCGGCTGGGCCGTCGCCGGCGCTGTGGCGCTCGCAGCCGCTGCATGCGCCTTTCTGCTGAAACGCGCGACGGCGGCGCGCCTGCTTGCTGCCATCGCCTGTCTCGCTGCAGGCTTCATGTGGGCCGCCACGCTGGCGCAGTTGCGCCTCGCCGATGAGTTGCCCGAGGCATGGGAAGGCCGGGACATCGAGCTCATCGGCGTCGTGGCTGCGCTGCCGCAGACACTGGAGCGCGGCGTGCGTTTCGAATTCGACGTGGAGGATGTGGCAACCGGCGGAGCGCACGTTCCCCGGCACATCGTGTTGTCATGGTGGGGCAGCGCCGCGCGCGAGCTGCCGCGCGTGTACGCCGGCGAGCGATGGCGCTTGACGGTGCGGCTGAAACGTCCGCACGGCATGGTGAATCCTCACGGCTACGACTACGAAGCGTGGTTGCTCGAGCACGGCATAAGGGCGACCGGCTACGTACGTGGGCGCGGTGCGGAAAAGCTCGCGGACATGGTCCACCGCCCTCAGTACTGGATCGAGGCAGTGCGCGGCGCGCTGCGCGATCGCATACTCGAGGCACTGCAGGGACGCGAGTACGCCGGCGTGCTGGCTGCACTGGCCGTGGGCGACCAGCGCGCCGTGCCTGCGGAGCAATGGCAGATCTTCACGCGCACCGGCGTGAATCACCTGATGAGCATATCCGGCCTGCACATCACCATGGTGTCCGGACTCGCGTTTGCGCTTTGCACCTGGGCATGGCGACGCAGCGCGCGCCTTGCGCTGGCTCTGCCGGCCCGCAAAGCTGCAGTCATCGCCGGCGCGTGCGCTGCGCTGGTCTATACGCTGCTCGCCGGTTTTGCGATCCCGGCGCAGCGCACGCTCTACATGCTGATCGTCGTGGCCTGCGCGCTGTGGCTCGGCGTTTTCACTTCGGCGACGCGCGTGCTGGCGACGGCCTTGTTCATGGTGGTGCTGGTCGATCCGTGGGCGGTGCTGTCGCCCGGATTCTGGCTGTCGTTCGGTGCTGTCGCGGTGATACTGCACGCGACGATGCATCGCATCGGCATGCCGCGATGGTGGGCCGCATGGGCGCAGACGCAATGGGCCGTCACGGTAGGTCTGGTGCCGCTGCTGCTTGCGCTGTTCCAGCAGATATCCGTCGTCTCGCCCTTTGCGAATGCCTTCGCGATCCCGGTAGTGAGCCTTGCGGTGGTGCCGCTCGTGCTGATCGGCATGCTGCTACCGGTCGACATCGTGCTGCATCTCGCGCACGCGCTGATGGCCGCGTGCATGGCGTTGCTCACGTGGCTGAGCGAACTGCCGGCGCCGGTGTGGCAGCAGCATGCGCCGCCGGCATGGGCCGTGACGACCGCGCTGCTTGGCGTGGTGTGGATGCTGTTGCCGCGCGGATTTCCGGCGCGTGCCGTGGGCGCGGTCGCGATGCTGCCGTTGTTCCTTTCCGCACCGCCTGCGCCGGGGCCCGGCGCGGCGTGGATCACGGTGCTCGATGTCGGCCACGGTCTCGCGGTGGCGGTTCAGACCCGCAGCGCGGCGTTGCTCTATGATGCCGGCCCCGCGTACGGGCCCGGTGCGGATGCCGGTAACCGCGTCGTCGTGCCGTTCCTGCGCGCGTCCGGCATTTCCCGGCTCGATGGCATGATCGTCACGCATGACGATGCAGATCACAGTGGCGGCGCGCTTTCGGTGCTGCAGGCCATGCCGGTCGGCTGGCTGATGACGACGCTCGATGACGCGGACCCGCTGCTGTTTCATGCAGACGCCAGCCCGCGCTGCCGGACCGGGCTGGAATGGACATGGGACGGCGTGCGGTTCGCGACGCTGCATCCGCCCGCCGATTCCGGGAGCGTGCGCACGATCAAGGACAACGACCGCAGTTGCGTGCTTAGAATTTCCACTTCCGCGGCCAGCGTGCTGCTGCCGGCGGACATCGAGCTCAGATCCGAGACGGTGCTGCTCGAGCGGCATGCCGCGGCGTTGCGAGCGGATGTGCTGGTGGCTCCGCACCAGGGAAGCCGCACGTCGTCTTCACAGGCATTCGTCGATGCCGTGTCGTCGCGGTCGGTGGTGTTTCCCGCCGGATATCGCAACCGGTTCGGTCATCCCCACGACGACGTGGTCGATCGTTACCGGTCGACCGGCGCGGCGCTGTATCGGACCGATTACGACGGGGCCGTGCGCATCGAGTTGCCGGCCGACGGCGCCGCGAAACTCACGCGCCATCGCGATGTCTATCGGCGTTACTGGCACGAGGCGCCGCGCCGGCGCAGCGTGCAGCTTGACGACGACAGCGTCACCTTCTTACAGTAGGCAACAATCACCCGTCTACCGGCAGCGCCTCCATGGTCCAGGTTCCCCACTTACGTCTCGTTGCTGCCGACGAGGCCTCGCACGCGGCATGGATGGAGAAGCTCGGCGCGCAGTACGCGCCCGGCGATCTCGCCATGTTGCGCGCCGTCGTCGAGCATGCGGTGGACGTGTACCGGGACGAGCGCCTGCCCAGCGGCGAGAGCGTAGCGGATCACGCGCTCGCCACAGCGGCCATACTCGCAGAGCTCAATCTCGACCCGGAAACGCTCGCGGCCGCCATCCTGTTCCGTTGTCTCGCGCTGCAGCCCGGATGCGGCGACGTCGTACGCAAGAAGTTCGGCGTGGGCGTCGCCGACCTGTCGGAAGGCGTGTTGCGCATGGAGCAGATCGGGGCGCTGTCGACTCGCCCGTCCGGGGACGACAAGCCGCAGCAGCAGGCGGCGCAGCTCGAGAGCCTGCGCAAGATGCTGCTCGCGATGGTGCAGGACGTGCGCGTCGTGCTCATCAAGCTTGCCGACCACGCTCAGCAGCTGCGCCATACCGTGAAAACGCCGGAAAGTCGCGACGCGCGCGACGCCGCGCAGCTCACGCGCGACATCTTCGCGCCGCTCGCGAACCGCCTCGGTGTGTGGCACCTGAAGTGGGAGCTGGAAGACCTTGCGTTCCGCATTCTCGAGCCGGCGACGTACAGGGAAATCGCGCGGCTGCTGGACGAGAAGCGCGTCGACCGCCAGCGCTACATCGAGAACGTGGTGGCGCTGCTCAAAGGCGAGCTCGCTCGCGCCGGAATCGAGGCCGAGGTGAGCGGCAGGCCCAAGCACATCTACAGCATCTGCAAGAAGATGCAGCGCAAGGGCCTGGACTTCGAGGCGCTCCGCGACGTGCGCGCCGTGCGCGTGCTGGTGAAAGACCTCAAGGACTGCTACTCCGCGCTGGGCCTCGTGCATCACCTGTGGTCGCCGATACCGAAGGAGTTCGACGACTACATCGCCAAGCCCAAGAGCAACAATTATCGGTCGCTGCACACGGCGGTGATCGGTCCTGAAGGCAAGGCGGTCGAAGTGCAGATACGCACCCACGACATGCACCAGCACTCCGAGTACGGCGTCGCCGCGCACTGGCGCTACAAGGAGCAGTCGCGCCACGACCGCACCTACGACGAGAAGATCGCGTGGCTGCGCCAGATCCTGGAGTGGAAGGACGAGGTGCGCGACACCGGCGAGTTGGCCGAGCAGTTCAAGACCGGGCTCTTCGAGGACATGGTGTACGTCCTCACGCCGCAGGGCAGGGTGATCGATCTGCCAAAGGATGCGACGCCGGTCGATTTCGCGTATCACGTCCACACCGAGCTCGGCCATCGCTGCCGCGGCGCGAAGGTGGACGGCGTGATGGTCCCGCTCAACACGCCGCTGCAGAACGGCCAGCAGGTCGAGGTCCTCACGACGAAGCAGGGCGGGCCGAGCCGCGACTGGCTCAATCCCGCGCTCGGCTATCTCAAGAGCCCGGCGGCGCGCACGAAGGTGCGCCAGTGGTTCAACCGTCAAAACTACGAAAGCGCGGTAGCGCAGGGCCGCACGCTGCTCGACAAGGAGCTGCAGCGGCTCGGCATGACGAGCTCGAATCTCGACGCCCTGACGGCGCATCTCGGCTACGACAAGCTGAACGACATGCTTGCCGCCATCGGACGCGGCGAGGTCGGCCACAAGCAGCTGCAGGATACATTGCGGCCGCCGCAGCCCGCGGCGCCCGAAGAGCCGGTGCTCGAGCCGACGCCGCGCAAGTCTTCCAGCTCGAGCTCGGGCAGCGTGCTGGTCGTCGGCGTCGACCGGCTGCTCACGGTGCCGGCGAAATGCTGCAAGGCCGCGCCGCCGGAGCCGATCATCGGTTTTGTGACCCGCGGCCGCGGCGTCACCGTTCACCGCGCCGACTGCGTCAACGTGAAACGCCTTGATCCCGACCGCTGCGTGACCGCCGAATGGGGGGACGCCCGGGGCGCAACGTTTCCGCTGGACATCAGCGTCGAAGCCGTGGACCGTACCGGCCTGCTGCGCGACATCTCGGAAGTGCTCTCGCGGGAGCGCATCAATGTCACCGCAACGAGCACCGCCACCATCGATCACGTCGCGCGCATGCGATTCACGGTCGAGGTGTCGAACGTGCCGCAGCTGCAGCGCGTGCTCGGGCTGATACGCGACGTGCGGGGTGTGGTGAGCGCGGCGCGGCGGTAATGTCGGTCAGGCGACTCCTTCGACGAGCACGTACGCTGCCATGTCCCGTGCTCCTGTGACGCAACGAACTTTATTTGAACGGGTATGCGTGATTCGCTAGAATACCGCCCACTGTCGAACCCGTAGGCGCGTAGCTCAGCTGGTTAGAGCACCACCTTGACATGGTGGGGGTCGTTGGTTCGAGTCCAATCGCGCCTACCAATTTCCCCTCTGCTGTTTTCCTGATCCAGCGCAAGCCGGGTGCGTAGCGCACGCTGGTGGCGCGACGTAAGTCGATGATACTATTGCGTTGATAGCGCGCTCGCAGCGCGACAACACGTAATCGCAGCGTCGGCGGGATTATCCATGGCTCAGCGCAACTGCATCACGACCGCTTCGCATCGATAACACCGCCCGGCCGGCATCGGCAGAAAGTGCGGCGCGGCCGCATTTTTTTTGCTCACGCGGGAAGAAAGTTATGGTGAACATCAAGCTGCCGGACGGCTCTGTCCGGTCATACGACCATCCGGTGACGGTCGCGGAAGTCGCGGCCAGCATAGGGCCGGGGCTCGCGAAGGCCGCGCTCGCGGGCCGCGTGGGCGGGAAACTCGTCGACACCTCGCATCGCATCGACGCAGACGCCGACGTCGCCATCGTGACCGACAGGGATCCGGCAGGCGTCGACATCCTGCGTCATTCCACTGCGCATTTGCTCGCGCACGCGGTGAAGGAGCTGTTTCCCGAAGCGCAGGTGACGATAGGGCCGGTGATCGAAGACGGGTATTACTACGATTTCTCGTACAAGCGGCCTTTTACTCCGGAAGATCTCGCGGCGATCGAGAAGCGGATGGCGGAGATCGTCAAGCGCGACATCAGGGTCGAGCGCAAGGTCATGGACCGCGACGAGGCGATGCGTTTTTTCCAGGGCATAGGCGAGCGCTACAAGGCGGAGATCATTTCTTCGATACCCGCAGGCGAGCAGATTTCGCTGTACGGACAGGACAACTTCATCGACCTGTGCCGCGGACCGCACGTGCCGTCGACCGGCAAGCTGAAAGTCTTCAAGCTGATGAAGGTCGCAGGTGCGTACTGGCGCGGCGATTCCCGCAACGAGATGCTCCAGCGCATTTACGGCACCGCGTGGGCGAAGAAGGAAGACCAGGACGCGTACCTGCACCGGCTCGAGGAAGCGGAGAAGCGCGATCACCGCAAGCTCGGGCGCACGCTCGATCTCTTTCACCTGCAGGACGAGGCGCCGGGGATGGTGTTCTGGCACCCGAAGGGCTGGATGATCTGGCAGGTGATCGAGCAGTACATGCGCGGCGTGCTCGACAAGGCCGGCTACGAAGAGGTGAAGACCCCGACCATCATGGACCGCTCGCTGTGGGAGCGCTCGGGCCACTGGGAGAATTACCGCGAGAACATGTTCACCACGGAGTCGGAAAAACGCGACTACGCGGTGAAGCCGATGAACTGCCCGGGCCACATCCAGATATTCAACCAGGGCGTGCGCAGCTATCGCGATCTGCCGCTGCGCATCGCGGAGTTCGGCTCCTGCCATCGCAACGAGCCGTCCGGCGCGCTGCATGGCCTGATGCGCGTGCGTGGATTCGTGCAGGACGATGCGCACATTTTCTGCACGGAAGAGCAGGTGCAGGACGAGGCCGGCCGCTTCATCGATCTGCTGCGCGCGGTGTACGGCGATTTCGGCTTCGACCACGTGGAGGTCAAGCTGTCCACGCGGCCGCCGAAACGCATCGGTGCCGATGAAGTGTGGGACCGCGCGGAAGCGGCGCTGCAGGCTTCGCTCAAAGCGAAGAACCTCGAGTTCGACATCAACCCGGGCGAAGGCGCTTTTTACGGGCCGAAGATCGAATTTTCGCTGAAAGACACGCTGGGCCGGGTCTGGCAGTGCGGCACGCTGCAGCTCGATTTCGCGCTGCCGGGGCGTCTCGGCGCTGAATACGTGTCGGAGGACAACGTCCGCAAGACGCCGGTGATGCTGCACCGGGCGGTGCTCGGTTCGCTGGAACGCTTCATCGGGATACTCATCGAGCACTACGCCGGGGCAATGCCGGTATGGCTCGCTCCGGTGCAGGCGGTGGTCATGAACATCTCGGAATCCCAGATCGGCTATGCCCGCCAGGTCGCCGACCGCCTGGGCGCAGCCGGCATACGCGCTGAGGCCGACTTGAGGAACGAGAAAATTTCCTATAAAATTCGGGAACATAGTTTGCAGAAGCTGCCTTATCAGCTTGTCGTAGGCGACAAGGAGATGGCAGCACACAGAGTGGCCGTGCGGTCCCGCAAGGGCGAAGATCTGGGCGCCATGAGCCTGGATGAGTTCATCGCCCGACTCCAGACGGATGAAGGACGGAAGGGTCGCGCGGCTTGATATGGACCCAACAGGGGAGTTTGTCGCATAGCTCAGGAAAAGGAAGCCCGGATCAACGGCGAGATCAATTCGCCAGAGATTCGATTGATCGGTGCCAACGGAGAGCCGCTTGGGATTGTTGCCCTCGCTGCCGCGAACCGGTTGGCGGAAGAGGCCCAGCTGGACCTCGTCGAAATCGCACCCACGGCGCAGCCGCCGGTGTGCCGCATCATGGATTACGGTAAGTATAAATACCGTGAGAGCAAGAAGCGGCACGAGGCAAAGCTCAAGCAGAAGCAGATCGTCGTCAAAGAGGTGAAGTTCCGGCCGGGGACCGACGAAGGCGATTACAAGATCAAGTTGAGAAACCTGGTCCGATTCCTGGAAGAGGGCGACAAGACCAAGGTCACTTTGCGTTTCCGCGGACGCGAGCTGGCGCACCAGGAATTTGGCGTGCGGCTGCTCGAGCGGGTGCGCAACGACCTCGAGCCGTACGGCGTGGTCGAGCAATGGCCGAAGATGGAAGGGCGGCAGCTGGTGATGGTGCTGTCGCCGAAGAAAGTGGTTCCACCGGCAAAACCAGCGGGGAAACCGGCTGCGAAGGCCGAAGGCAGCGCGCCAGTCGCCGCGAAAGCGGCGCAGGCCCCGGCCGACGGCGCAGCGGTAACCGCAGCAAAGAAGTAGTATCCGGCGGCCTCAGCGTCTGCCGGAAAGCAGCAGCGGCGACGACAGAAGTCGCGGCCGAGAGGTAAATACAAGTAGTTGTCCGGGTCCGAAGTCTTCCCGCCTGGGAAGCACCCGGCGCTATCCAATAAACGAAAGGTAGTCCTATGCCGAAGATGAAGACGAAGAGCGGCGCTGCCAAGCGATTCAAGAAGCTGGGCAGCGGCAAGTTCAAGCGCTCGAGCGCGAACCTCCGCCACATCCTTACCAAGAAGAGCACCAAGCGCAAGCGCCACCTGCGCGGCACCACCGGTGTTCACGCGTCCGACCATCGCGCCGTCCGCGCGATGCTCCCGAATTAAAGGAGCGCCGCCATGCCGAGAGTCAAACGTGGTGTAACGGCTCGCGCGAGCCACAAGAAAGTTCTGGCGAAGGCCAAGGGATTCCGCGGCCGCCGGAACAACGTATTCCGTATCGCCAACGAAGCGGTGATGCGCGCGGGCCAGTATGCGTACCGCGACCGCCGCAACAAGAAGCGCACCTTCCGTGCATTGTGGATTGCGCGCATCAACGCGGCCGCGCGCGAACATGGCTTGAGCTACAGCGTGTTCATGAACGGGCTGAAGAAAGCGGCGATTGCCGTGGACCGCAAGGTCCTTGCCGACATCGCCGTCCTCGACAAGACGGCTTTCTCCAAGTTCGTGGAAAGAGCCAAAGCGAGCCTCGCAGCCTGAAGCGTCGTGCTCCAGAAAGGAGGCTCTAGGGCCTCCTTTTTTTTCGTCAGCTGAAGCGAACATGTCTGATGTAGATGCGATAGTCGATGAAGCCGTGGCGCTGTTCGCCGGCATCACGGACAGCCACGCGCTCGAAGAGGCGAAAGCGCGTTACCTCGGGAAGACCGGCGTGCTGACAGAGGCGCTGAAGGGGCTGGGTAAGCTGCCGCCGGACGAGCGGCGCGCGATGGGCAGCCGCATCAACGCGGCAAAAGACCGCCTGGACGCGGCGCTGCGCGAGCAGCGCGAGCGTCTGCAGACGCAGCAGCTGGAGGCGCGGCTGCGCGAGGAGGCGCTGGACGTCACGCTGCCGGGCCGGGGCATGGGCAAAGGCGGGCTGCATCCGGTGAGCCGCACGCTCGAACGCGTCGAAGCGCTGTTCCGGTCGGTGGGCTTCGAGGTCGCCGACGGACCCGAGATCGAGACCGACTACTACAATTTCACTGCGCTCAATCAGCCCGAAAACCATCCTGCGCGCTCCATGCACGACACGTTCTACCTCGCGGATGGCAAACAGCTGCTGCGCACGCATACGTCGCCGATTCAAGTCCGTTACATGGAGCGGCACCGTCCTCCGATCAAGATCATTGCGCCGGGCCGCGTGTACCGCGTGGATTCGGATGCAACGCATTCGCCGATGTTCCACCAGGTCGAAGGCCTGTGGATCGACGAGCACATCAGCTTTGCGGACCTGAAAGGCGTCGTTGCGGATTTCTTCCGCCGGTTTTTCGAGCGTGACGACATACGCGTGCGCTTCCGTCCCTCGTTCTTTCCGTTCACCGAGCCGTCGGCCGAGATCGACATGAGCTTCGGCGACGGCTGGCTCGAAGTCGGCGGCTGCGGCATGGTGCATCCGTCGGTGCTGAGGAATGTGAACATCGATCCCGAGCGCTACCAGGGCTTTGCGTTCGGCATGGGCCTCGACCGGCTCACGATGCTGCGCTACGGCGTGGACGACCTGCGCCTGTTTTTCACGAACGATTTGCGGTTCCTGCGCCAGTTCACCTGAATGGCCGCAGTGCGCGGTGCAACGAGAACGACATGAAATTTTCGGAACATTGGCTGCGGAGCCTGTGCGATCCGCCGCTCGCCACGCAGGCGCTCGCGGACACGCTCACGTTCGGCGGCATCGAAGTCGAGCTGCTCGAGCCGGTCGCTCCGGCGTTCGACGACGTCGTCGTCGGAGAAGTGATGACGGTCATCAGGCATCCTGATGCTGACCGCCTCAGCGTTTGCGAAGTGTCGGCCGGGGATCGCAGGCTCACCATCGTGTGCGGCGCGCCCAACGTCTGCGCGGGCATGAAGGCGCCGTTGGCGCTGGTCGGCGCGCAATTGCCGGGCGGGCTTGCGATCAAGAAGGCAAAAGTGCGCGGCGTCGAATCGCACGGCATGCTGTGCTCGGCGAAGGAGCTGGGCCTGAGCGATGACGCGTCGGGATTGCTCGTGCTACCGCCGGACGCGAAGACCGGTGACGACATCCGCAGTGTGCTGGATCTCGACGATACGCTGTTCACGACCAAGCCCACGCCGAATCGCGGCGACTGCCTGTCGCTCGTCGGCATGGCGCGCGAGCTTGCGGCGCTCACGCGCGTGCCTATGAAGCTGCCGCATGTGGCTGCTGTCGAAGCTTCGGCGGAGGATGCGCTCGAAGTGAAGCTCGGCGCGCCCGAGGCTTGTCCGCGTTATTGCGGGCGATTGGTGCGCGGCGTGAACGCGAAAGCGCCGACGCCCGATTGGATGACGCAAAGACTCACGCGCAGCGGCCTTCGCTCGGTCAGCGCCATCGTCGACATCACGAACTACGTGATGCTCGAGGTCGGCCAGCCGTTGCACGCGTTCGATGCGGCGAAGCTCAGCGGCGGAATCACGGTGCGCTATGCACGGCCCGGCGAAGAAATCACGCTGCTCAACGAAGAGAAGCGCGAGCTCAATCCCGCGTACCTGGTCATCGCCGACGACGCTCGGGCCGTCGCGCTCGCCGGCATCATGGGCGGCGCGGCGACCGCGGTGGATGGCGCGACACGAGACGTTTTCCTGGAGAGCGCGTATTTTCAGCCGGACGTGATTGCCGGCAAGTCGCGCGATCTTGGTTTCGGCTCGGATTCGTCGTACCGCTTCGAGCGCGGCGTCGATTTTGGCGCAACACGTGCGGCGCTGGAGCGCGCGACTGCGCTGTTGCTCGAGATTTGCGGCGGGCAGGCGGGCCCCGTCAGCGAAGTGCTGGCGGCATTGCCGCAGCGCTCGCCGGTGCCATTGCGACTTCCGCGCGTGCAGCGCCTGCTCGGCATAGAAATCGAGCCTGGCGAAGCCGAAGACATACTGAACCGCCTGGGCTGCCAGGTGGTGCGCGGCGCGGAGCATTGGCTGGTCACTCCGCCGACTTATCGCTTCGATATGGCGATCGAGGAAGACCTCGTCGAAGAGCTGGTGCGGGTGTACGGTTACGACCGCGTTCCGGCGACGACGCCTGCCGCTGCCGCGGCGATATTGCCGCTCCCGGAAACCGTGCGCGGTAACCGCGCGCTACGGCACCTGATGGCGGCGCGCGACTACCAGGAGGTCGTGACGTACAGCTTCGTCGATCGTGTCTGGGAGCAGGATTTTTGCGCAAATCCCACGCCCATCGCGCTGGCAAATCCCATCGCGAGCCAGATGAGCGTGATGCGCTCGAGCTTGTTTGGCGGCCTGGTGGATTGCGTGGCGTTCAACGCAAGACACAAGCAGACTCGCGTGCGCGTCTTCGAGATCGGGCGTTGTTTTTCCTCTGCACAGGATGGCGTTGCGCAACCCTGGCGTCTCGGCGGCGCGGCGTACGGCGCTGCCGTCGATGAGCAATGGGGCAGCGATGCGAGGCGCGTGGATTTCTACGACGTCAAATCGGATGTGGAAGCGTTGTTTGCGCCGCGCAACATCCGCTTCGAGCCGGCGGCCCATCCGGCGCTGCATCCGGGCAAGTCTGCGCGCGTGATGTGTGAAGGCGTCGCGGCCGGGTGGCTGGGCGAGCTCCATCCCCGCTGGCAGCAGAAATACGACCTGCCGTCCGCCCCGGTGTTGATGGAGCTCGATCTCGCCGTGCTCGCCGGCGGCTCGTTGCCTGCGTATGCCGAGACTTCCCGTTTCCCGCCGGTGCGGCGCGACATGGCGGCGGTGTTCGCCGAAGAAACGCCTTTCCAGGCGGTAATGGATGCTCTGAATGCGAAGAAACCGGACATCGTTGCGGACATCGGGCTGTTTGACGTGTATCGGGGCGCCGATCTCGGAAAGGGGAGAAAAAGTCTTGCTTTCAGGGTGTTATTGCAGGATACTCGAAAAACTTTGACGGACGCGGAAGTCGAGTCTGCGGTCGCGCAGCTGCGTGAGATTCTGCAGCAGCAGTTCAACGCGAAGCTACGTTGACAAGGGGAGATAATGACTTTAACGAAGGCCGAACTTGCCGATCTATTGTTCGAAAAAGTCGGTTTCAACAAGCGCGAGGCCAAGGATATGGTCGAATCGTTCTTCGAGGAGGTCCGCACGGCCTTGGAGAACGGCAGCGGCGTAAAACTTTCGGGCTTCGGCAATTTCCAGCTGCGGGACAAGCCGCAGCGCCCGGGCCGCAACCCCAAGACGGGTGAGGAGATACCGATCACCGCGCGGCGAGTCGTGACGTTTCACGCCTCGCAGAAGCTGAAAGCCATGGTGGAGCAGCATTACAGCGATGGACGCGACCCACGGCAATCACAATAAGGCGCCGCTGCCGCCGATCCCCGCGAAGCGCTACTTCACCATCGGTGAGGTGAGCGAGTTGTGCGGGGTGAAGCCGCACGTGCTGCGCTACTGGGAGCAGGAATTCACCCAGTTGAAGCCGGTGAAGCGGCGCGGCAATCGCCGCTACTACCAGCACCACGAGGTGCTGCTCATCCGTCGCATTCGAGAGTTGTTGTACGACCAGGGATTCACCATCAACGGTGCGCGCAACCGGCTCGACGAGCTGGTCGCGGGGCCCGCGAAAGCGGCGGAGCGTCCGGCAAAGAGCGCGGACCTCAAAGCGGTGCGCGCCGAAATTCGAAGCCTGCTCGATCTGCTGCGCGCCTGATCGCTTTGCCTCCGGGCCGTCTGTTATAATTCCGACCCTCGGGGCGTAGCGCAGCCTGGTAGCGTACCTGCATGGGGTGCAGGTGGTCGGAGGTTCAAATCCTCTCGCCCCGACCAGTTTCTCCCGGCGATCCGGCATTCGGTCGGCCAGCCATTCAACATTCGAAGTCGTGCTCGCGCAGAAGACCGCGTGCCGGCAACGCATGCCTAGTGGTGATGCTCGTGCGCCGGCTTCGCAGCCGCGCTGCGGACTTCGGCGTCGACGCGCAATTCCTCCCGCTTCTTGTCCTGGCGCTCCACGACCAACGTCAGCGGCACCTTGTCGCCGTCCTTCAGCGGGCGGGTGACATCGGTCAACATCAAGTGATAGCCCCCCGGCTTCAACTCGACGGTGCCGTCCGATCGCAATGGGAGACGGCCGATGCGGCGCATCTTCATCACGCCGTCCTGCATGCTCATCTCATGAATCTCCGCCTGCGCGGCCACGGGAGTCCGCACCTCCACCAGCGCCGCCGGCTCGGTGCTGCGCACCCTCATGTAAGCCGCGGCGACGCTTTGCCCCGGCACTGTTGCGCGCACCCACGGTTCCTCCACCGTCACGGCTGCTGCGGCACTACCTGTCGCGGCGAGATATGACAGCAGTATTGCCATTCGCTGGACGATTGTCAGCTTCATTCCCATGTTCCAGGCAAAGAAGAAATTCCGCGGGGTCACGTCGTGCGCCGCGCGAAGCAGCGCGATTCTGGCACAACTGACGACTGGCTGCGAGCGTGAGCCGATGACGGCATGTCGATTGCTATGGTGGGAGCGCACCGTCCGGGTGGGCGATGCTGCTTGCGCAATTCGACGTGCGTCGGCGCGCCCCGCGCTGACGGCGGAGGGGAGAAGTTTTGAAACAAACGATCAATACGTCAGCCCTCATGTCGCCCAGTGGCGACTGCGATCGACCGGACGCCGAGGAAGTTCATGCGCCCGTGGGGCGGGCTTACCGAAAGCTCGCTTCGCGCGTTCCGGCACGGGCTAAAGGCGACGGGTACGAGCGCCTTACCGGCCGCGAGCGCTCGATCGTGTCGCAGCTCGTGAAGTACAAGGGCGCACCGAACAAGGTGATCGCGTATGCGCTTCAAATCAGCCCCAACACGCTGCGCAACCACCTTGCATCGATCTATGCCAAGCTCGGCGTGCGCCGCCGCATCGAGCTCGTGCTCTATGCGATGGAACGGGACCTGGATGCCGTTCCCGGGGATTAGCGCGCCGGGAGGCTCGACTTGACCGGAGCGATGCCGTAGATTGTGCAGGGTCGGCATGCGAGGCGAAAAAAGAGAGGGGATGCGCATGGACAAGGCCCTGCTGTCGTTCCTGCTGCTTGCCTTCTGCGCAGTTTCCCATACCAACGCCGCTGACGATCCGATTGCTCCGCTCGCACGTGACCGCGCGGTCGTTGTCGTTTCAGGCAGCGGCCCGGGCAGCAGCATAGATACGATGGTCCGCACGTTCATCGACGTCGCGGGCAAATACACCGAGCAGAAGTTCGTCGTCGACAATCGCACCGGCGGCTCCGGCATCATCGCGACCAATTTCGTGTTGCGCCAGCCGGCCGACGGGCTGACGCTGTTCGGCATGACGCGGTCGTACACCGTGAATTTCCTGACGCAGCCGGACATGCAGAATCCTCTGCTCAAGTACCACTACGTCGGGCTGACGATGAATTCGCCGCTGACGATATTTACCTATACGGGCAGCCCGTACACCGATGTGAAGGCGCTCATTGCGGACGGCAGGGCGAAACCGGGCGAGCAGAGCTGGGGCGGCCCCTTCGTCGGCACCGTCGAATGGCTCATCACCAACGTCATCTGGCAGCGCCTGGGTTACAAGGGCAAATACGTCGCCTTCAAGGACGGCGCTTTGCTCAACACGTCGGTGGCCGGCAAGCACGTGCCGCTGGGCGTCGGCGACATGAGCGATCTGCTGGGCAAGGAGGAGTTGCTCAAGGCAGTGGTGATCGCCGCTGCAGAGCGCCATCGCGCCGCGCCGCAAGTGCCGACGTTCCGCGACGTCGGGTATGACATCGTCGAGGGCAATTTCCGCGGCTTCGTGGCGCGATCGGAAATACCGCAGCAGGCGAAGGACTTCTACGGCAGGCTTTATGCGCGCGTGATGGCCGATGGGCGCTGGGCGAAGTTTCTCGCCGACAACCAGGCCGAGCGCCCGTCGCCGGGCGGGACCGACATGGAGCGGCTCTCGAAGGCAAGCGCCGAAAAAGCCGTGCCGCTCATGCTCGAAGCCGGTCTCATGAAGTCGCCGCCGAAGTAGGCGGCGTTACAGCGGAATGTCGACGTCGAGCAGCGGCGCGTGCTGCTGCGCGCACGTTGAATCCGCTCGTCTTGAAGGCGACCTGCTCGCGCACGGTGTCCAGAAACGTATCGATGCGCGAGATGAGCAGCTGATCACGCTTGAAATGGAGATCGTCTTCGCGGGCGATCTCCCGCGCGAGATCGACGCACGCCTGCAGATGCGGCTCTCCGCCGGCGCCGCCGCACGTGCCTATGATCATCGGTATGCGATGTGCGATTGCGGCGCGCAACAGCAGCGCCATGTCGCGTTTCATCGCCGTGCGGCTGTTCACGCACTTGCCCGCGCCGAGGTAATGCGGCCCGGGGTCCGAGCTGCCGCCGTCGACGCCCACCATGTCGAGGCCGCGTTCCAGACCGCGTTTCAGAGATTTCTCGGGAAAACCATAGCCGAGCAAGCCGCTCGCCGACAACATGCGGACTTCCTGCTTCATCGGACTCGCCTGTTACGCGGATGAGGCGAGTGTGCATGTGCCATACCGTCGAGCGCAAGCAGGCCGGGACGCCGTGGCGGCGCTTGTCCGCATGGCGGATTTAGCGCGGTATCCTTGGGACGAAAATTCCGGCCGGGGCAGCATCCCGACGGACAAGGAAATCTGTCACGAAATGCAGTCGTCATCGACCTCGCCGGGGGCGCTATGAAATTTGCGTATGCCATTGACAACCTGCATTTTTTTTCCTATATTCGAGCCCGAGTTTACAAAGGCACGCTTGCTGAAAGGCAAGCACGCAAAGTCACCGGTCTACCGGGCAGCGGTTGAGGGCCCCATGACGGCGGGACTGCCAACAAAAGGTGGCCGGTTTTCTCTCCTGCCCCTGTTGACGTAAACAGCTTCGTTCATCGAAGCGCGCCGGGCACCAGTCCGGCATCGACAGGGGACTACATGCCAGTTGGCATTTTCTACCGAGGCATCCGTCGAATTTCGCGCATCGCATGATTGCGCGGGTTCAGGCTGTACGGCGGATACGGTCTTTCTGTCAGATGCCGTTACTGTGTGTTGCAGCAGCCGGTACGCTGCTGCGTCGTCGCGACGCGGTGAAACGCGGGTGAGCTGTTCGTGCTGCGGGCGCCATATTGCCTTGCAGCATACTGCGCGATAAGGTCTCCTTAGCCGCTGCCGACGATAAAGAAAAGACGGCAGCAAGAGGGAATGGCAGTGACGAAAAAAGACGGCGAAGCAACGGGGCGTAAGACGACGAAGAGCAAGGCGGGTGCGAAGAAGAAGTTGCGCACGCGCATGATCGCGCTCGAACCCCGGATGCTGTTCGAAGGCGAGGCGTTAACCGAGGTTCGTCCCGCCGATGTGCACCTGCCGGAGGCCGCGGCCAAAGCGCCGGCGGCTCCGCAGCCTGCAGAAGCAGGCGGTGCGGCACCCGCCGGCGAGCCGTCTGCACACGCGCCCGCGGACGCCAAGGCGCCCGTTCCCGGTGACCGGGTCGGCGTCGATAGCGCGGCACCCGCCGATCGCGCCGCCATCCGGTCGATTGACAAGCCGGACGATGGATCGCGCGCCGTAGAGCCGCGAGCCGGAGAAGAGCGTCACAACGTTTCCATCATCCCGACGGAAGCGCTCGATGCGGCCTCGCGCGAAAATCTGCAGCAGTCCATGGACATCGTCGAGCAGTCGCTCCAGAAATTCGCTCAAAGCGCCGAGTTCAAGACTGTGATGGCGGAGATCTTCGGCCACACGCGCACCGGTATGGACTTCGATGCGGTCGTAGACCAGCTGCGCACGCAGATCGAGGCCGGTACGCTGAACGTCCGCATCCAGGTCGTATCCGGGGATGTCATGGGCCTGCATGCCGGCGCGTATGCGGCGGTCGGTCCCGACGGCAAGGAAGCGATCTACCTCAATGCCACGGTGCTCGGCACGAAATCCGCGCGAGATGTTGCTGCCGTCCTGCTCGAAGAGACGGGCCACGCGCTCGACCAGCGCATCAACCAGGGCATGGACACGCAAGGCGACGAAGGCGAGCTGTTCTCCGACCGCGTGACAGGCGAGGACCTGACTGCCGCGGAGCTCGCGTCGATCGACGGCGAAGACGATTCCGGTGCGCTGACTATCGAAGGCGTGCGGATACGCGTCGAGTTCGCCACGCTGACGGGCACGAGCGGAGCGGACACGCTCACCGGCGCAGCCGGTGAGGCAGACATGTTCACCGGCCTCGGCGGCATCGATACCTTCGTCGAGCAAGCCGGCGGGACGCCGCTCGCGTGGGGCGGCAGCGGGACCAGCGGAACGGTATCGGGTTTCGACGTGGTCACGGACTTCGCCCCGGGCACGACGGCGAGCGCCAGCGAGAAAATTCAGTACAACGGCGCATCGATCTTCGGCAACACCGGGGGCAAAAATGGTGTCACCTCGTCGTTGCTGGCGAATACCGGTAACGCGATCAAGACGCACGTGATCCAGAGCGGGGTGATCACGTTCAAGGACACGGCGGGCACGCTGATAGATGCAAATTCGTGGAGCGACGTCGCCGCGATTTCGCAGTACCTCGTGGCCAGCGACATGGGTAGCGCCGGTGGCGCAGGGCTGTTCACGGCAACGATCGGCTCGGTAAGCCACACCTTCGTCTACGTTCAGGCCGGTAGCAGTGCAAGCGCGAACAGCGTGCTGGTGGACCTGCAAGGCGTAGACGCGACCGGCATGTCGCGTCCGTCCACCAACCTGCTCGCCGTGCTCGATACTGCAGCGCCGACGGTATCGTCGACTGTCATTACAGGCACGGACGGCAACCTCGCCGTCGGCGAAAAAGTGCGGGTCACGGTCAATGCCTCGGAAAGCGTCAGCGTGACCGGCACGCCGACGTACTCGATCGTCGTCGGCAGCAATACCAAGACGGCGACGTACGTCTCCGGCAGCGGCACGAATGCGCTGGTGTTCGAATACACCATCCAGCCCGGCGATCTCGACACGTCGGGCGGCATCACGGCGCCGAGCAATGCGCTTTCGCTCAATGGGGGGGCGCTCAAGGACGCGGCCGGCAACAACATGACGCTGACGACGGCGGCGATCAATGCCGGTGCGAACACCATCGCGGTCGACGGCAATGCGCCCACGGCGTCCATCAGCTCCACGATGGACACCAACACCGGTTCCACGACGACTATTTCGAGCGGCGGTCTCACGAAGGACTCGACCATAGGACTTTCTGGTGCCGCCAGCGACGGCGTGTCGCTGTCCAGGGTCGAGATCTACGACGGCACGACGCTGCTCGGCAATGCGAACATCAGCGGCGGCACATGGACATACACGACAACGGCGCTTGCCGATGGCGGCCACAGTTTCACCGCAAAAGCGTACGACGCGGCGGGCAACGTCACGACGACGTCCGCAGTCACCGCGACGGTCGATGCGACCGCGCCTGCTGCAACGATCAGCACGACGCTCACCACGGACTCGGGCGCGACGCCGACCATCACGAGCGGCGGTCTCACGAAGGACTCGACCATCGAACTTTCCGGCGTCGCCAGCGATGGCGTGTCGCTGTCCAGGGTCGAGATCTACGACGGCGCGACCCTGCTCGGCAACGCGAACCTCAGCGGAGGCAACTGGACGTACACCACGTCTTCGCTCGCGAATGGCGTGCACAGCTTCACGGCCAGGGCGTACGACACGGCCGGCAATGTCACGACGACGTCAGCAGTCACGGCGACGGTCGATGCGACCGCACCCACGGCGTCCATCAGCTCCACGATGGACACCAACACCGGCTCCACGACGACTATTTCGAGCGGCGGTCTCACGAAGGACTCGACCATAGGACTTTCTGGTGCCGCCAGCGACGGCGTGTCGCTGGCGAAGGTCGAGATCTACGACGGCACGACGCTGCTCGGCAATGCGACGATCAGCGGCGACACGTGGACGTACACGACAGCGACGCTAGCGGACGGCGTCCACAGTTTCACCGCAAAAGCGTACGACGCGGCGGGCAACGTCACGACGACGTCCGCAGTCACCGCGACGGTCGATGCGACCGCGCCGAACGCCCCAGCCGCTGCGCTTGCATCGGACACCGGCGGCAGCGCGAGCGACGGCATCACAAGCAACGGGATCGTGACCGTCAGCGGCATCGAGCCGGGTGCGCTATGGCAATACAGTACGAACAGCGGCAGCAGCTGGACAACCACCGACGACACGTCATTCACGTTGCCTCAGGGGTCGTATTCTGCAGGCCAGATTCGTGTTCGCCAGCTGGACGCGGCCGGTAACGTGAGCAGCGTCTATTCGATGGGCGCGATCGTCGTCGATACGGTGGCGCCGCATGCGCCCGCGCTCACTCTTACTCTAGCATCAGATACCGGGCAGAGCGCGTACGACGGCATCACTGCGGCCGACACGCCGACTATCCGCGTTGCATTGAGCGGATCGGGCGTGGAGGCGCCGGGTGCTGGTGACGTCGTGCGCGTTTATTCGGAAGGCGTCGTCATCGGCACTGCGACGCTTACGGCCGGCGATGTCAGCGGCGGTTATGTCGAGATCAAGACAGCGAGCATAGGTGCGGACGGCGATAAGAAACTGACTGCCACGATCACGGATGCCGCGGGCAATGTCGGCGAAGTTTCGAGCGTTCTCGAATTCACGTTGGACCGCACGGCACCGGACGCGCCGGCGCTCAGGCTACTGTCCATTTCCGATTCCGGGGCCAGCAGTCATGATCGCATTACGCGCATCGACACGCCGACGGTGAGAATAGCGCTCTCCGCGCTCGCTGCCGCCGACGATGATGACGACGACAGCGACAACGACGGCGATGAGAGTGCGATTGGATTTTCTGTTGGCGATATCGTAAACCTGCGGTCCGACGGCGTCGTCGTCGGGACCGTCACGCTTACATCGACGCACCTGCAGGCCGGCTACGTCGACGTGACTGCCGCTACTCTCGGTGCGGACGGCGTAAAGAACCTCAGCGCCACGGTAACGGACCGGGCCGGCAACGAAAGCGCGCCTTCGAGTGTCCTGGCGATCACGCTCGACCGTACCGCACCGACGCCTACGCAAGCCGTCGTGGACGGGACGACGCTGACGCTCACGTATTCCGACTTCCTCGATCTCGATTCCGCTAACGCGGCGCCGATGAGCGCGTATACCGTTACCGTCGATGGCGTTGCGACCGGCGTGTCGGCCATGGCCGTCGACGGTGCGGCGCGCACCGTTACGCTCACCCTTCTGTCGCCCGTTGCACCAGGGCAGACGATCATGGTGACATACGGCGATCCTACGGCGTATGACGACGCGCAGGCCACGCAGGATCTTGCCGGGAACGACGCGCCGAGCGTGAGCTTCGCCGTCACCAACGTGACCGTCGACCATGCCCCGGTGGCTGTTGCGGACACGGTTACGGTTGCCGAGGATTCGGAGACGGCTGTCACCGGCAGCGTCCTCGCGAACGACATTCTCGGCAACGGCACGGCGGCGCAGCACACCGTGGCCTGGGGCGGCGAGGTCGCGCAGTATGGCGCGCTGACGAGGAATGCCGACGGCACCTACAGCTATATCGTCGACAACGGCATGCAGGCCGTGCAGCAACTGGCACCCGGTCAAACGCTCTCGGAGACGTTTACCTATACGGTCACGGACGCCGACGGCGACACGTCGCAGTCGGCGTTGACGATCACGATCGCCGGCACGAACGACGGGCCGGTCGCCGTGCACGTCAGCGCGCAGGGCGGGACCTCCGTCACTGTCGAGTTGTCCGCGCTGGACATCGACGGCACGGTCAGCACATTCGTGGTTTCCAGCCTACCGGCCCACGGTACCCTGTATACCGATGCGTCGATGATGCACGTTGCGGAGGTAGGCGCGGAGTACGCGGCGACCGACAACGGCCTCACGCTCTACTTCCGTCCGGATGCAGGATGGACCGGAGAGACCACTTTCGACTTCAGCGCGAGGGACAACGACGGAGCCTACGCGCCGACGGCCGTCGCCACAATATCGGTGGTGTCGACGGCAGCGGACGTTTACGAAGACGGGCTCACGCGCAATCCGCCCGAGCCTGAGAGCGCAACGGGGCTCTTGCCCGGCGGCGTAACCGGCGGATGGTCGATAGAGACCGGGGCGCAGCACGGAACGGCGACGCTTGGCTCTGACGGCACCTGGACTTATACCGTCAACAATGCCGACCTCGCCGTGCAAGCGTTGGGCGAAGGCGAGACTCTCGTCGATACGTTCGTCGTCAGCGGGTCCAGGACGTTGACGACGACAGTGCAGATCGGCGACGGGCGCAGCCCGCTCACGTCCGGACACGATCAGACGACCTTGCTCACGGTGCCGCCCGAGTTTATGGCGGGCCTGCAGGGCGGCAATCTGGATGGCACCAAGCTTACGCTGTATACCGATTTTCAGGAGGCGCCATTCACGACGCCTGTGGCCGCGAACGAGCGGAACGTCGGCCTCGAAGAGCAGGTCGAGGCGCGGCTGGTCGTGGGGACCAAGACGTTCATCGCGATACAGCGCAATGACGGCCGGCAGACGTGGAGCTACGACGCTGCAACGGGCCTGATGAAGGCTGAAGTAGGCTTCGACGAGATCGTCGAAGCGCAGTACGACGCGGCGTCGCGCACGTGGATTCCGGCCGCTTCGGGGGCGACGCTCAAGGACTTCCTCCAGGGCAATTCTTCCATTCCATCGCAGTGGACCGCGGTCTACGACGACAACGAAGGCGGACCGGAGCAGGCGCGACTGGCGCGATTCGAGTTCACCACGCGAAGCGTTGAGCCGATGCAGGAGACGATCAGCATCACGATTCACGGCACGAATGATGCGCCGGTTGCGATCGACGATGTCGTGAGCACGGACGAGGACACGCCGCTCACGATCAGCGTAGCGGGCCTGCTCGCGAACGACTCGGACGTGGAGTCCGATACGCTGAGCATCGTCGCGTTCACGCAGCCGGCGCACGGCAGCATAGTGGAGAACGGCAACAGCACGTTCAGCTATACGCCGGCGCCGGACTACAACGGCGTCGATACGTTCACCTACACGGTATCGGACGGGCATGGGGGCACGGCTACCGCCACGGTAAACATCAACGTCAATTCGGTAATTGACACTTCGACGGTGACCTTGAGCTCGACCGCGCCGGCGAGCGTGGTGGAAGGCTCGACCATCCGCTACGTGGCGAGCGTGGACAACGCGGTCACCGGTTCGGACCTGGTGTTGACGCTCTCCAACG
>Ga0255338_1000453_pt1 | contig 135388 bp, 97 predicted proteins | sample MeOH1_35cm_T4_19_FD_203715 | JGI IMG/M metagenome (GOLD analysis project Ga0255338, IMG submission 203715) | Sandy soil microbial communities from University of British Columbia, Vancouver, Canada - MeOH1_35cm_T4_195 | ecosystem: Engineered > Artificial ecosystem > Sand microcosm > Unclassified... | reverse complement strand
AGGAAATGACCATATTTCTCGTCGGTTAACGAAAACGATGCGGCTTTCGACGAATCTTCCTTGTCGGTTTCGACAATCGGAATGAACTGCATCCAGGTTAATCCCAGATTTTTATAGTAGTTGTACAATTCCTCTGCATAATCCGACGAATAATCGGTGATGCAACACATAGCATTTACAGCAACGCCTTCTTCAAGCAACATTCGGGCAACACTTTCCACTTTCGCCCAGGTAGGGTGCTGGCCTTTATCTAATCGGTATTTATCGTGAATGTGTTGCGGACCGTCCAGTGAAAGCCCGATCAGCCAATCGTATTCTTTGAAAAATTTGGCCCATTCGCGGTCGAGAAGTGTTCCATTAGTCTGGAAGCCATTTCCAACCGATTGCCCATGACCATATTTCTTTTCCAATTCAATGGCTCGTTTGTAAAAGTCGAGACCCATCAGTGCCGGTTCGCCGCCCTGCCAGCCAATTGAAACCGCATCGCCCGATTGCTGCATCACTTGACGGATCATTTCTTCCTGAATCTCGAGGCTCATCGGATGTGTTTTTGTTTCAGGAAAAAGCGCTTCTTTTTCAAGGTAAAAGCAATAGGTGCAGCCTAAGTTACAATCGGGGCCCGAGGGTTTTACCAGCACCGAAGTGAGCGGTCGATATTTTTGTGCCATGAACGAAAGAATTTATCACATGTGGTTTAAAGCGGCGCAACATACAAACTTCAGCTGATGTTTGCAACGATCATTACTTATCAAATCTAGTTTTTAGGAAAGTTCATTAACGATTTCAGGATGATTGTTGGCTACATTGTTGCTTTCTCCAATGTCGTTTTTCAGGTTGTAAAACTGAAGTTCGATCAATAATAATGAGAGTTGAATAAAAACAGTCATTAGCCGCGAGTAAATATACACTACCGCGACTAATGACTTTCAACCTTTTCTCTGGTTTATCTATTTTGGTTATTTCTTACCGGTCAAACTTTTAATCAAGTCAACTTCTTCCTGTTTATAAGGTTGCCCATCGCGGTGGAAAATTTCGTGAAACCAAAGTTTAGGCTCAGAGCCATCAGGAATTGGTTCATCCCAGGCATATTTGGTATTCGATTTTCCGTCAACCAATCCCCAGTTGATTGCTCCGATGTTCTGTTGCTTCAGAATGGGCATAATATTGGTAAACAAGCTATTGTTACGGCGAGCCATATATTCGGTACAAACCAGCGGACGGTTGTATCGTTTCAATGTATCGATGGCTGCCTGATGTACCGCCGGAACCTGGTAGTTATGGTAGGTGATAATATCAGAATTCTCAACCTGGAATTTATTCAGATCAGACAAGGCTAATCTCCAGACACCAGCCGACAAAGGTTGCGACGGGCGAACTTCCCAGGCCCATTCGAACACTTTTTTAAGCAATGGCATCGATTTATTTCCCTGCTGTCTATTTCCGGGTTCGTTGTACAAATCCCACATCACAATGCGCTTGTCGTTTTTGAAAGTCATCAGTACATCTTTCACGTAGGCTTCCAATACATTTATTAACTGAGTATCCTGATAAAGTAAGTCGCCCGGATCACGAACCCAGCCTGAATTATGCACTCCCGGTTTTGGATCGGGCTGCTTACCTGCCTTATAAGTTGGATTCCAGCAATCGTCAAAAAACACGAAAATGGTTTTAATGCCATGCTTGTCGGCTATCGAAAGATATTGATCCATGCGTTTTTTGAAGCCTTCCTTGTCTACTTCCCAGGCCACATGATGCAGGAAAACGCGCATACAATTTAAGCCGATGTCTTCAGCCCAGCCCAATTCGCGATCAATGGTTACAGGGTCGAATGATTCGGCCTGCCAGGTTTCCAACTGGTTTATGGCTGTGCTTGGATTAAAGTTTCCACCCCGAAGCCAGCCGTTTTCGGACTGCCACTTTTGGGCCTGTGCCTCGGTCCAGCGTTTTGAGTTGGTTTGCGACTGCACAGCTACGGCCATAATCAGGATAGCTGCCGTCAAAATCATATTTAATTTGAGTTTCATTTTTCGAGATTTAAGTATTATTTGATTTCCATTTTAATGGCCCATTTTTTCCAGGCAGCACTCATTTGCTGCATTTTTTCAGGATATTTGGCTGAAAGATTTACAGCCTCACTGCGGTCTTTCGATAGATCGAATAGCTCCCACTCACTATTTTTCCGAGCAGCAATTTTCCAATCGCCCACACGAACCGCTTTACCGCCTTCGTGTTCCCAGAATAATGTATCGTGAACGGCTTTGGTTTTGCCCAACAGCATTGGCAACAGGTTTTTTCCGTCAACCGAAGCTGTTTTTTGACCATTGATTTCCGAAGGGTATTTAGCTCCGGCCAGTTCCAGACAAGTAGGCAAAATATCGATTACATGCCCCACTCCCCTGTTGATGATATTTTCCTGCTTTTTCAATCCGTTTGGCCAGTGCACAATTAACGGGGTACATGCTCCACCTTCGTACGATTCCATTTTCCAATAACGGAAAGGAGCATTGACGGCGCTTGCCCAAGCTGTACCCAGGTAGTTCCAGGTAGTTTCCGACCCCGGATGCGGTGAATTGTACTCGATAATTGTAGAATCGCGGGTAAAGCCGGGGCGGTCGAATCCAGGCGGATAACCACGCTCGTACGATGCACCATTGTCGGAAAGGACAAAAATAATCGTGTTTTCGTACAGACCTTTTTCTTTCAGTTTCTGAATGATTTTGCCAACACTTTGGTCAACATGATCAACCATGGCGGCATGAACTGCCATATTTTCGGCTTCCATTTCTTTTTCGGTGCAAGCCTCCCAGGTTTTTCCTGATGAATTTGGCGGAAGTGAGCAGGTAGCCGGATCAATCAGTTTCAGATCGATCATCCGCTGATAGCGTTTTTTGCGCAACACGTCCCAGCCTTCGGTATATTTCCCCTTGTATTTGGCAATGTCTTCAGGACGTGCCTGCAAAGGCCAGTGTGGCGCGGTTTGTGCCACATACATAAAGAAGGGCTTATCATCTTTACTGAATTGCTCAATCAGATCAATCGATTTCTCGGTAATAAAATCGGTCATGTAAAAATCCTTCGGGACTTCTTTTATCGGCTCTTCGTTGTGCACCAGGCTGAACGGATCGAAGTAATTGATTACGCCCCAAATGACTCCCCAATGCTCTTCGAATCCGCGATTGCTCGGATAATTGGCCAACGGCGAAAATGGCCCGTGCTCTGACCGATGTGCCAGCCAGCGCAGATGTTCTTTTGGATCAGGAAGTGCTTTAGTGGTCGACAAGTGCCATTTGCCGGTCATCCCGGTGTGGTATCCGTTAGACTTCAGAATTTCGGATAAAGTGGCGGAATTCATATTCAGGTTAACGCCCATTCCGTTGATACCAGCCTTGTGCGGGTATTGCCCGGTGAGCAGCGAAGCCCTTGAAGGACAGCAGCGTGCGCAATTATAGAACTGCGTAAACCGAACGCCTGTGGCTGCAAGTTTATCGATATTTGGAGTCTGAATTTCTCCTCCGAAACAGCCTAAATCAGAGTAGCCCATATCATCGGCCAAAATGATCATGATATTTGGTCTTTTTGGTTCGGCCGGTTTTGCCTGGACACCGCCCACCAGAAGTGTTCCTCCCAGCATAAGTAATTGTGTCGATCTCAGATGTAACATTCTTGTATTTTTTATAGAAAATGATTCTTTCCAGATTCAGTTGCCGGATATTTAGTGTCGAAAAGAACTCATTCCAACATTCAGTTTTTTTTCGTAAAAATGACTCCGGAAATGGCAATTAAAGACTTCAATTCTGTGATGTTCAAAATCATCAGATCAGATGGTGAAATCAGACAGTTTGTCCTTGCTGCCCGATAAGTTTCGGGACAGCAAGGACCTGCTGATTATTTTAAATTAAAATCAGATAGACTAGTAACCTGTATTTTGAGTCAGATTTGTATTGAGCTGACGTTCGTTATACGGTATCGGCCAAACGTAATCTCTCGATGTGAATTTCTTCTTGTAATCAGTAGTGATTGAAACCAGCTGACCGCTTGTTTTGTCTTTATAACGCATTCCGTACACTTTGTCCATGGTCGCAACACTTTCTGCAATTTTCCATCTGCGGATATCGAAAAAGCGATTGCCTTCCAGAGCCAGTTCAACCATGCGCTCGTGACGAACAACCTGACGCAATGCAGCCTGTCCAGATATACCCGATAATTCAGGCATTTTTACATCGCCACGCTGACGAATTTTATTGATGTAACTTAAAGCCACATCAAGCTCAGCATTCAATTCAATGCGTGCTTCAGCAGCAATCAATAAAACCTCAGCATAACGCATGATGATCATATTAATTCCACAATTGCTGCGGTTACTCTGACCCACATCTTCAACATTGATGTATTTCCGTGGTAAAAATCCGGTTTTCGAAACCTGGTAACTGGCACCAAATACATCGCCGGTGGTGCTCCATCCCGGACGTGAATCGTAAACTGAACCGTTTGGTAATGCATCACCAGGGACATAGATGGTGTAACTCAATCGTGGGTCGCGGTTGGCATACGGATTCATCGGATCGTATGAAGGATCATCGGCGATTTTTTTACCGTTGAGAGTTTCGTACTCGTCGACCAGTTGGATCGTTGGCGACAAAATAGAACCGTTATTTCCGAGTGAAACCGCTCCAAATGAGTTCATCACCGAGTTCGGATAGGTATCTTTAACGAATTGTTTATCGAACACCACTTCCACGCTGTTTTCGTTGGCATAGTTAAACAGGTCTTTGTATTTTGGAAGCAGGTTATACACGCCCGATGCAATTACAGCATCAGCAGCAACCTTGGCGCGTTCGTAATAAATGGCCGAACGACTGTCGGTTCCTGTCACGTTTCCGGCGGCGTACAACATGGTGCGGGCCAAAATTCCCAATGCAGCTCCTTTGGTCACGCGTCCCTTTTCAGTAGTAGTTGTTGGAAGAGCGGCTACGGATTCATTAATTTCAGTATAAATGAAATCGTAAATTTCTGCTACTGAAGTGCGGGTCAGCGATTTCGATTCTTCGATACTGATTGGCGTTTTCAGCAAAGGTACGTCGCCAAAATAACCCACCAGACGTGAATAGAAATAGCAACGAAGGGTACGAACTTCCGAAGTAAGACGATTTACCTTAACCTGATCGGTTGGAGTAATGCGACTTACATTTACTAAATAGTCGTTGCAACGACGGATTCCGCTATATAATTCATTCCATGTACCCTGGAAAATACCGGTTTGCGGATCGGCGATATCTGCCTCAACTTTGGTTTCGTCAGATGTTTCGAAGGTAGCACGGGCAATGTCAGTCATTTCATCGCGACTAATAATGGTAACCGGACTTTCCAAAAAGCGGTAAATGGCATTGGCTGCATATTCAGCATCCTTATCGGTTTGCCAATACACTTCCGACGATAAACGATCGGTTGGAACGGTATCGAGTACATCTTTACAACCGAACATTACCGCCAATAAAATCAGTATATATATTTTCTTTCCCATAGTTTAGTAGATTAAAAAGTTAAGTTTAGACCGATGGTATAGACTGAAGTCTGCGGATAGTACAGAAAGCGTCCTGATACAAATTCCGGGTCAAGTCCCCATTCCTTAAGCGGCGAGAAAGTAAGCACATTGCTGCCTGCCACATAAACACGAGCTTTTTCGATAAACAGCTTTTTGCTTAAATCGCGCGGCACTGTATATCCGAACGAAACGTTTTTCAGACGAATATAACTGGCGTCGATCACCCAGAAATCCGACATCATCGAGTTGTAATCAACACTTTTACGCGGGCGTGGGAAGCGGGCATCAGTATTGTCCGGAGTCCAGTAGTCTTTGAAAATATCGAGTGTAAATCCTTCGAAGTTACCACCTTCGGCCAAAGCTCCTGAAACACGGGTTTGCGCTTCCATTACTCCCTGCAGCATAAAGGCAAAGTCGAATCCTTTCCAGTTAACATTACCGCTAAAAGAGAAAGGCAACTTTGGAAATTCATTGCCTAGAACAGTCATATCGCTGGCATCAATCTTTTTATCACCGTTGAGATCAACATATTTCACATCGCCTAAAGTCATACGACTGTCGTAAACCGGATAGGCATTGTCAAAATCTTTCTGAGTCAGAAGTCCGTCGGTTTGGTAACCCCAATACGAATTGATGGCATATCCTTCGCGAATGGTAGTCATCACATCAGAAGCGCCACCGCTAATGGTTGGATTGGCACCTCCGAGGCTGACTACCTTATTCTTGTTGTTCGAAATATTGAAATTCAAACCGTACGACCAGTCGCGTTTGGTTTGCTTCCAGTCGATCGACAATTCAAAACCTTTGTTGTCAACAATTGCTGCATTCTGTACCGGAGCATCCAAGCCAATTGTTCCTGAAATTGGAAGGTTCACCAAAATACCATCGGTACGTTTATAGTAATAGTCAGCCGAAACAGTCAGTTTGCTACCCAATAAACCGGCGTCTAAACCGATGTCAGTCTGGGTACTGGTTTCCCACATCAGATTCTTGTTGGCCAAAGCGGTCTGCATATAACCCTGTACAATCTGACCGTTAAAATCGTAGGTGGTTGAAGTGTACGACTCATAGAAATCATACAACCCGGCGGTTTGGTTACCGGCTTTACCCCACGATCCTCTCAATTTTAAATCAGGAATAATGTTGCGAAGTCCTTCGCTCCAGAAAGCCTCATTCGAAATACGCCATCCAGCAGAGAAAGATGGGAATGTACCAAACTGGTTGTCGCCGGTGAAGCGTGAAGTCCCATCGTAGCGTAGGTTAGCTTCGAGCAAATAACGATCAGCATAATTGTAATTTACACGACCAAAGAACGACCGCAAGGCATATTCGTTGTTATATCCATAAGCCTTCCAGCTACTTTCCGATCCCATATTGATCGACTGCACTTCGTTATTATAAAAGTCCTGACGATAAGCCTGGTTGTGCGACCATTTATTCTGAATCTGCGAGAAACCAGCCAATCCGTGCAAGCTATGCTTGCCAATCTTCTTTTCGTAATCGAGCAACAGGTTGAGCGTATATTCATTCAGATCTTCGCGATAATCGTCCATGCTGTTGCGGGTAATCGAGCGGGTGCGTTTGCGCGTTGCCGAAGGATTATAGGGCTCTTCTTTTGCTGTGGCGGTCCAGTCTAGAAAATTAGTATCAGTAGCAGTATAAGCGTTGGTAAAAGCCACGCGTTTGTTATAACCAAAGCGTTGGGCAAACTGAGTGGTAAATTTCAATCCTTCAAACAAGTTAAGCTCACCTTTCAGGCTTCCGATAAACAGGTTGTTCCATTGTTCGTCGTTTCCGTTTTTTTCGGCGAGCAACAAAGGATTGGCATTTTTATTACCTAAACCATAAGTACCGTCGGCATATCTTGGAACCACAAACTGGGTAGCATGAAACATCGAATAGAAAATACCACCACCCAGAACGTCGTAATCGTATGCTCCAACCGGAGCCAATGAATAGCGGCTACGGAAGTTGGCATCGGCCGAAAGTTTAAGTCGTTCGTAAGGTTTAAAGTCGGTATTTACACGAAGTTCCTTAATATCAGAGTTAAAGTTGGTAACAACCCCATCCTGTTTGTAATAGCGTAAACCCATCAATCCGCGGGCTTTTTCGTTACCACCACTCACCGTAAGACTATAATTTTGCTGCAACGCATTGCTATACACGGCATCTTGCCACTGGTTTGCCTTGCGGTAAGTAATCGGATCTTTATCGTGGTTGCTGATCCATTCCTGAATATAGGCCTCCGAATAACGGGCTTTTTGTCCTGCATTCTGGAAGGCATAGTTTTGCTGACGCATGTAAGTAACCGTTTCCATATGCTCAGGGCGGTTGGTTACACTTTGAGTTCCCCAATACGTATTGAGGTCGATTTTCATGTCGCCTGCCTTACCGCGTTTGGTTGTAATTAACACTACACCATTTGCAGCGCGCGAACCATAAATGGCGGTTGTTGACGCATCTTTCAGGATTGATACACTTTCGATATCATCAGGGTTGATGTCTGAAATGCGTTGTTCAACGCCATCGACAAGCAATAAGGCATCGCTGTTATTAATTGTTGTGATACCACGGATACGAAGTGTTGTGTTGCCGCGACCAGGTGAACCTCCCTTGTCCAAAATGGTTAAACCAGGTGAGGCTCCCTGCATGGCAGCAGTTGTGTTGTTTGCGAGCTGGTTAATGCTTTTGCTTTTGATATTTCCAACAGCACCGGTAATACTTACCTTCTTTTGCTGACCGTAACCAATAGCCACAACTTCCTCGATACCAACCGTTTCTTCTTCGAGAGTAATGTTTATGACTGATATACCTGCAACCGCTACTTCCTGACTTTTCATCCCAACGAATGAGAAAAGCAAAATGGTTTTGTCGGTGGCTTTTGCAAACGAGTAATTCCCATTGGCATCGGTGATGGTTCCTTCGGTTGTACCTTTAATTACCACCGAAACCCCGGGAAGGGGTGCTCCCGAGACATCAGAAACCACACCTGAAACTGCTTTTTGCTGACTAGCTTCAGAAACTGCACTTTTCAAAATAATATGTCTGTCCTGAATTTCGTACTCAACTCCGGTACCGCGGAAAAGTGTGGAAAGAACATCGGTAATTTTTTGATCGACGAATGAAACATCAACTTTCCTGGAAACATTAACTGCTTCGCGGTTATAAATGAAATAGTAGTTGCTCTGTTTTTCGATTTTCATCAAAACATCTTCTACCGTAGCATCTTTTAAGCTTAAGTTTAAACGTGCTGTCTGCGCCTGGCTTTGCGAGGCGATTAACTGTACAACACTGATTAAAAAGGCAAGAATAGTTAGTTTCATTTTCAATAAGTTTTTTCTCAGAATGGACATAGTCATCCCACCTGAATCATAAAAGTCATTTTTTTTCATACTTTTGTGTCAATTAATTGGTTGTTTACAAATTGATTAATTCAATGATGCAGAGGGAAGGCCCTAACTTCTCCCTGCATTTATTTTTTATCATAGGCAAAAACTTTCAGTTTATTTTTTTTCAATGTAAATTTTACTTTTCGCAAAAGTTCCGTCGGGAAGTTTCTGCTGCTCCCCATATTGATAGCGGAATGGCGTACTTAACGCCAGCAAGCGTAATATTTCGTTTATATTCTCGTCGCGGAAGGTGGCATCCATTGGTATCGACGCCAGACTTTTATCTTTCAACTCAATATCGACATTGAATTTTTCGGATAACTGCTGCAAAACCGATTCAAAAGTTTTGTTCCTGAAAATGATTATACCATCTTTCCAGGCGGTGTACTGAAAAGTATCATCGGTTTGTAAGCTAATATCTTTTGTGTTTTGCTGATAGGTGACTGTTTGTCCGGGAGTGATAAAAAACTCTTTCTTGCCTTCAATAGTTTCACCTTTCGACGAAAGTGAAACACTTCCTTCGATCAGGGTAACCTTCACAAATTTTGATGATTCAAGGGCATTCACATTAAACGAAGTACCGTAAACCTTCAGCGACACATTTCCGGCACTGACTTCCATCGGGACTTTCTTGTTTTTCACAACCTCAAAATATCCTTCTCCTTTAAGACTTACTTTTCGTATATCCGATGCAAAAACTGACAGATAAGAAATTGTACTTCCCGAATTCAGGTAGACTTTGCTACCGTCAGGCAAGGCCAGTTGGGTAACCGTTCCGGCCTGCGAGGTAACTGTAACCATTTGCGCCAGATTATTATTTATCCGGGACTTAAACTGACCACCATACTGAACATAGGCCGTATAAATCAAAACAGGAATGATCAGAATTGCGGCAATGCGTGAAAAATAATCATATAGTTTGCGCGATAGGCTCCGGGATGCAACAGAGTTTCGTTCGGTCAATTTCCAGAGTGTTTCGTCGAGGGCTGCCTCCACTTCTGTCTGGGGTTGTTCAAATTCCTGAAAATCGAGCCCAAACCACAATTGCTGTAATGTCTTGACATCGTCTTCAGTGAGGCTATATTTTTGACATACTTCAGCTTTTCCTTCCCCGCTAATGCTGCTCCACTCCGACAGAATCTTTTGAAATTCCCTGTCAGTAATCAGCATCGATATATCCTGTTTTTGTTCCATATTCATTCTTTTTCTGCAGCACTTAATCAGTTGTCCTAAATTTTGCCAGGATATCATTTTTTCATATTTCAAAAATGCGCCTGACAGAAATACCTGTCAATCCCTATAAAGCAGCATATGCTCTACCCTATTTGTGGTATGCATATTCCTATTTAAACTTCAATAAAGAGACTTTGTAACTAAAGAGAGAAAACTTTGAAAGGCATAATCAAATTATTCGGCTTTTTTTTCAGAAACAACCGAAAAAAGTAAAAAAACAGTGTCTTTCATCGAATTTATAGACTTTTCGCCAAGCGATTCGCGAAGATGTATCAGCGTGCGGTACATGAGGTTGCGCACCGCCTGAACGCTTATTTCGAGCACCGTGGAAATTTCGGCATATGATAGCTCGTGGTAAAAATACAGCATAATCAACTCCCGCTGCTTTCGAGTCAACGAATTGATGCCCGACAATATCATTTCCCTGACTTCCTCCGGAATTTCATCGTGCTTTTCAAATTCGTTCACTTCAAAATAAAACGAATAATTTTCGGCCAGGCCAATTTCAACATGACTACTTCCCGATGTTTTTCCCTTCTGAACAAGAATCATGCGTTTGACCGATACAATCAGGTACGATTTTACATTTTCAACACTTGCCAGTCTGTCGCGGGTTTCCCAAATTCGCATAAACACTTCCTGGATGCTTTCCTTTACAATTTCAGGTTCGGGCAGTATTTTAATCCCATAATAATACAACTCGGAATAGTATTTTCTGAAAAGGCTGTTAAAGCAGTTTTTATTTCCCGCTTTAAGTCCCTGCCAAACGACTTTATCTTCAATATGTGCATCCAGTTGCTCCATTCAGGTCAAAATATCAATACCAGAGGTTAATTTTCACATCAGAATTCAAACCTAAGCTTTTCCCGAAAAATCACAAAAAATATAGACGAATTCTGACTTTAATAAAATATTGACCTTACGTCGGGAAATAGGTTTATTCTGTCTTGCGCAGAAATTCGGATCCAAGATGTTCCCCTTTTATAAATATAAATTACTGCACATTAATTTAAATATTAAATTCATGCCCTCAATAATCAAATTCGGCCAATCCCAGCCCATGAAAAAATACACACCATTTCTTACGCCAGCGTGCATTGTCGTTTCGGCTATCACAGCAATATTGTTTGTGCTGATATCCTATAAATTCATAGATATTGATCCTTCGCTTTTTACCGGAATCCGCTTGTTTAATGTTGCGTTGTTGTTACTTCTGGCCCTGAAGCGAAAATCGCTGACAGTATGGATTTTCGTCGCCATTATTGCCGGAGCCGAGTTTGGTTACGATATGCCCGAAGTCTCGAAAAATATGCAATTCCTGAGCGATATTTTTATCCACCTGATCAAAACCATTATTGCACCTCTGATTTTTGCAACGCTGGTCAACGGAATAGCCGGGCACAACGATATGAAACTGGTTGGGCGGCTGGGCTGGAAATCGATATTGTATTTCGAGGTTGTTTCAACCATTGCTCTGGTTATCGGGTTGGTGGCAATCAACATCAGTCAGGCCGGAGTTGGATTAACGCTTCCGGCCGACGCCAGTGCGCCGGTGACAGCAGCCAAAGCGCATTCATGGTCGGGTTTCCTGTTGAATATGTTTCCTGAGAATATTGCCAAGTCAATTTTTGAAGGCAACATTCTGCAAGTCGTCGTTTTCAGTATTATTTTCGGGATTGCCGTTGCAAAAATTCCAGACTCGTACCGAAAGACGATGCTGCGTTTCACCGAAGGACTGGCCGAAACCATGTTCAAATTCACCAACATCATCATGTATTACGCGCCGGTTGCGGTTTTTGCTGCTATTGCCTTTACCATTGGACACCTGGGACTCGATGTACTGGGAAGCCTCCTTAAACTGCTGGCTACGCTTTATGCCGCTCTCTTCATATTCCTTTTAGGTGTCATTCTTCCACTGCTATTGTTCCTGAAAATACCGTTGAAAAAATTTCTGGCAGCAATAAGTGAACCTGCCTCCATTGCCTTTGCCACGGCCAATTCCGAATCGGCCTTACCTGCAGCTCTTGAGTGCATGGAACGATTTGGCGTTCCTCGAAAGATTGTGGCTTTTGTCATTCCAACCGGCTATAGTTTTAACCTCGACGGAACCACGCTTTATCTTTCGCTTGCCTGCGTATTTGTGGCCCAGGTTGCCGGCATCGACCTTTCTGTTTCGCAGCAGGTGGCCATTTGCCTTGTGTTGATGCTTACCAGCAAGGGAACAGCAGGTGTTTCGCGTGCCTCGCTTGTTGTGTTGCTCGGAACTTTATCGAGTTTCGGATTGCCAACCACCCCGGTGTTTCTGATTTTGGGCATCGACGTGTTAATGGATATGGCCCGTACCACAGTTAATGTTATTGGAAACTGCACCGCAACAGTTGTCATGGCCAAATGGGAAAATGCTTTTGACGAAGAAAAAGCCCTGGCTTACGAAAACGAAGTTTGACAAGAGGTTCAGGAGATATTGGATTAAATTCAACCGGTTTCTGACAAAAGCTTTTCTGTTAACCATCATTAACAAGCCCATTTACGTCGCAAACTAATTTTGATATATGTTTACGTAAAAACTAAACAACAATTTAGCTTGGTTCCGGCAAACAATAATCAATAAAGTAAACTCACACAAAATGTTTGCTTGCATGAAAACCGGCAACTCACTGACTTTCAAATATGATTCAGTACAAAAAAGAATTTATTGGCGAAACTCTGGGCACATTTTTGCTTGTGCTTTTCGGCTGCGGATCTGTTGCCGTTTCGGTCCTGTTTAACTCGTATCAGAGTATTTTGCAAATTGCATTGGTATGGGGAATTGGTGTCACGCTGGCTATTTATCTTACCCGACATTTATCGTGTGCCCATCTGAACCCGGCGGTTAGTGTGGCTATGATCATTGCTAAACGAATGTCGCTAAAAAAACTACCGATATTTCTTTTAGGCCAGTTCACTGGTGCTTTTCTCGCCGGAATTGCAGTCTATTTATTGTTTTCACCATCAATTGCAGGTTTCGAAAATGCACACGGAATTGTACGTGGAACTGTTGAATCGGTCCAAACCGCTAAAATGTTTGGCGAATATTATTCAGCACCCGGAAGTGCTGCGGTGGTATCGCTTCCGTTAGCTTTGGCGGCCGAGGCTTTTGGAACTTTTTTATTGCTGATTATGATTTTTGCACTCACCGAAGGTTGCAATGTTGGTCGACCACACGATGCCATGGCGCCTCTTTTTATTGGGTTAACCGTGAGTTCAATTATATGCCTCATTGCTCCCCTCACCCAGGCGGGTTTAAACCCGGCGCGCGATTTTGGTCCGCGAATGGTTGCCTGGATTGCAGGATGGGATAGCGCAGCATTTCCTGACCAAAGCGGAGGTTTTTTCTTCGTATACATCTTAGGGCCAATTTTGGGAGGAATACTCGCTGCCCTGTTTTTTGTAAGAATTATAGAACCGGCAATGAAACGCTCTTCAGTAAAATGCAATTGTGAAAATAAAGGATAAAAAACTCAAACGAATGAATACCACTAGACTTATTTTGGTTGGCGGATTTTTGGGTGCCGGAAAAACAACTCTGCTTTGGGAAGCTGCAAACAGAATTATGAATAAAGACAAACGGGTTGGCCTAATTACCAACGATCAGGCTCCTGATTTGGTTGATACCGCACTTCTGGCCCGAAACGAAATAAAAGTTGCCGAAGTTAGTGGCAGTTGCTTTTGCTGCAATTTCAATGGATTGATAAATGCTATGAGGCAGGTTCGCGCAGAAGCTAAAGCCGATATACTAATTGCTGAACCGGTTGGCAGCTGTACCGATTTATCGGCAACAATAATTCAGCCATTAAAAGAAAACCTTAACGGCGAGCTCGTCATCAGCCCATTTTCGGTAATGACCGATCCGACCCAGCTAACTGATATTTTAAATGGCGGAACAGCCAAACTACATCCAAGTGCCGCTTACATTTACAGGAAACAGCTCGAAGAAAGCGACATCATACTTATCAGCAAAGCTGACCTGATTAATTCCGGAGAACTTAATTTGCTGATAGAAAAAGTAAAACTTCACTTTCCCGATGCCGACGTAATGACTGTCAGCTCCGTTACCGGCGAAGGAATTGAAGAATGGCTGGCCGAAGTGAGTAGCCGGACCGATGCGGGAAAACGGCTGGCAAAGATTGATTACGACATTTATGCTGAAGGCGAAGCTGTTTTGGGCTGGCTCAATAGTAACATTGAACTAATTGGGGAGCAAACCAACTGGGATGAATTTGGCCGAAATCTTTTATCGGAATTAAGCCGGCAGTTCGATAACATGAATGCCCCTGTTGGTCATGTTAAAATGATTCTGGAATCGGGAAGTGATTTTCTGGCCGGAAACCTGACCGGGAAAAGCCAAACCCTGAATTTTAGAGGTACGGCCGGACAAAGCAATCGGGCCCGGATGACACTGAATGCCCGTGTAGAAATGAGTCCTGACACCCTCGAACAAATTGTGCGAAATACACTCGACAACAGAAAAAACAAGAGAATTGAATTTAAGATTATAACAATGAGAAGTTTAAGTCCCGGTCGGCCTAATCCAACTTACCGTTTCGACCGGATTGTCTCTATTGCCAGGTAGTAAGCTGAATATCTGTTGGGTACAATGCGATGAGATAATTATTAGCTGACTTTTCGTTTTGTTTAGTGAAATCAGACCTCAACCAGTTTTATTTTTTGTATAATTTAGCAGCTTATATCACAAACGCTGGTTATGAAGGTTGAGGACAAAATATTGCTTGATGAAATAAGGAACAGAAACCGAAAGGTTTTTGAGGCCTTATTTTACGAATACTATCCTCACCTGACCCGTTACGCCGAAGGATTCCTGTTTGACAAGCAAGCCTGCGAAGACATTGTCCAGAATCTTTTCATCTACTTTTGGGAAAACACCGAACGACTCGATATTTCACATTCGCTGAAGTCGTATTTCTACCAGTCGGTTAAAAACAGATGTCTGAATTACCTGCGCGATGTTCATGTTCAGGATAAACACAAAATTCTTTATCTGGAAGCGCTCCTCAACGAAGACGATTCGCCCGGCTGGGTCGATCTTGAAATTTTGAAAAAAGTGCAGGATGCCATTGCCGAACTACCGCCGCAAATGGCCGAACTGTTTAAACAAAAATACCTGTTTGGCCGCAAGTATCACGAAATAGCTGAAATCAATAATATTTCGGAAAATACTGTGAAAACCCAGCTGAAAAGAGCAAAGGAAAAGATGCGTAAAATCCTTCTGAAAACAACTGCATTGTCTTTTTTCCTGTAAAACCTGTTTCATTCAACAAATAGCACAAAAATTAATTCTCTCAAATCACTGATAATGTGATCGATGTAATTAATTTTAAAAAATTATCATTCTCCTTGTCACCTTTTTTTGACTTCGGGGTGTCTTAATAGCAACTTGACTAACGACACATGGGCGAACTAAATCAGGATATCGATTTTGAGATCATCTGGAAGAAAATTCATCAACAGACGAATGAAGAAGAAGAGCAGCTTCTTGCCAGATGGTTATCCAATAACAGTGCGCATCGAAAATACTACGATGATGCTGTACGTTACTACAATAACGGTACTCAGTTCGTTAACACACCTGCCGAATTAAAGAAAGCCTTAAATAAGATTCACCGAAAAACAAGCGGTTATAACCCATACATTAACCCGCAAATCTTCACCATTGTAGCCGTTGCAGCCAGTATTCTGGCTTTGGTTTATTTCCAGTTTTTACGACCTGAACATACCCTTGAACAGCCCAAGGTTGAGCAATTAGCGCAATCGATTGTTCCCGGCAGTAATAAAGCCGTTTTGGTTCTGGCCGACGGTACGGAACATGATTTGTCACAGAAAGACAATTCAGTTATCGACGAAGATGGATCGGAAATCAGAAATTCAGGAAATAAGCTCGAATACAGTTCAAAAAACACACAAACATCTGAAATAAAATATAACACACTGAAAATACCTCGGGGGGGAGAGTATTTTCTTGTTTTAGCCGATGGAACTAAAGTATGGCTCAATTCTGAAACCACACTTCGGTTCCCGGTTCAGTTTGCCAGCGATGTGCGTATGGTTGAACTTACCGGAGAAGCCTTTTTTGAAGTAACCAAAAATGAAAAAATTCCATTTATCGTAAGTTCAAACAACCAGCAGGTAAAAGTACTCGGAACACAATTCAATATTTCCTCCTATCCCGACGACCACTCGACACTCACCACCTTGGTTGAGGGAAGTGTTGAAGTTTCGCTGCAGGGAAACCCGGCAGAAAAAACCACGTTGAAACCCAATGAACAAAGCTATTTTTCAAAAGACGAGAATGTTCTCCTGAAACGCGATGTGGATGTATCACAATTCGTGGCATGGAAAGATGGACGCTTTGTCTTTCAGGACCAAACACTTGAAAATATCATGAAAACATTGTCGAAATGGTATGATGTTCAGGTAGTATTTGCGAACGAAAGCAGCCGGAATTTAAAGTTTACCGGGAACCTCGAGCGTTATTCCGACTTTAGTAACATTTTGGGCAAGATAGAGCGCACCAACGAAGTTGAATTTGAGATAAAAGATAAATTAATAACCATTAAATAATTTGAATGAAATAAAGAAGCGGAAAATGTTGGCACCATTCTCCGCCTCAGACTTAGTGAAGTAAATTACAGTGTATTAACTCACAGCACAAATCTATGAAAAAAAATCGATGTACCTCTATCCGTTGGCACGGATGGAAAAAACTTTTCCTTATGATAAGGATTACAGCTTTTTTTATTTTGCTGGGCCTGTTGCAGGTTTCGGCAAGTGTTTATTCTCAACAAACTAACCTGGCTCTGAAATTGGAAAATACCAATATTGAGCAGGTATTGAAAAAAATTGAGGAACAGAGTAAATTCTACTTCCTTTACCGCTCCGATCTTCTGAAAGAAGTACCTCCGGTATCCATTCAGGTGAACGATGCCAAACTGGAAGATATTCTGAATAAAATTCTGGTTCCAAACGGCTTTTCATACGAGATTGAAGACCGCGTGGTAGTTATTAAAAAGGAGACTGAAAAAGCAACTCCTGTGCCGGTCGAGCAGAAAGGGATTTCGGGTACGGTAAAAGATAAATCGGGTGAACCCATCCCCGGAGCTTCAGTGTTGGTTAAAGGAACCACTACCGGTACAATTACCGACATTGATGGTGCATTTCGCCTGAATATTTCTGGTACCGCCAAAACTCTGACCATCTCGTTTGTCGGAATGAAAACACAGGACATTGAAATTGGCGACAAAGCTTTTTTCAACATCGTGCTTCAGGATGAAACAGTTGGTGTTGAAGAAGTTGTGGTGGTAGGTTACGGCACTCAGAAAAAGGTTAATCTTACCGGTGCGGTTTCTGCCGTTAAAATTGACGAAAAAATTGCAAGCCGTACTCTTTCAAATGTTTCTTCGGGTTTGACCGGACTTGTTCCCGGACTTGCAGTAAACCAAAATACCGGTATGGCTGGTAAAAACGATGTTTCGATGGTTATTCGCGGTATGGGTACGGTAAACAATGCAAACCCTCTGGTGGTAGTTGACGGTATGCCTGACGTTGACATCAACCGCCTGAACATGAACGACATTGAAAGCATTTCTATTTTGAAAGATGCCACTTCATCAGCTGTTTACGGCTCACGTGCAGCAAATGGCGTTATCCTGATTACAACTAAATCAGGTAAAGGAATGGAAAAAACAAAAATTAATTATAGCAGTACATTTGCTGTTGAAGTGCCAACAAAAGCTTATGAATTCATGGCCGACTATCCAAGGGCTCTTACCCTGGAACAGCGCATTGCCTCGGTAAACACACTGCGTTCGAACCTTTTGTTTAAAGACGGAACTATTGACCAGTGGATGGCGCTTGGAATGATCGATCCTATTCGTTACCCAAACACCGATTGGTGGAGTATTCTGATGCGCAATGGTGAAGTTCAAAACCACAACCTTTCGGTATCAGGTGGCAACGACAAATCGAATTTCTTCATTTCCATTGGTTTGATGGACGAAAAAGGTCTCCAGATCAACAATGACTATTCGCGCTACAATGCCCGTTTCAACTACGATCATAAGATTCGGCCCAACATGAATGTTGGTGTCAAATTCGCCGGAAACTGGTCGAAATATACGTATGCCCTGGAAGATGGATTTACCGATGATGATGCAACCAATACCGCTGGTTTCGACTTACAGTATGCTGTTGCAGGTATTCTTCCATACGACCCGACAACCGACAAATACGGCGGTGTAATGGCCTACAACGAAGACCCACAGGCATACAACCCATACACTTTGTATGTGAATAACCTGAACTACCAGAATCGTCAGGAAGCAAACACCAGCATTTACTGGGACTGGACGCCGATTAAAGGTTTGACTGCCCGCATTGACTATGCTTTGAATTACTACAACCAGTTCCGTTACAATGCGCCAATTCCAAACCGTTCATTCAACTTCCAGACCAATGCTTATGGTTCGCGTACGTATGTTGGAACTAATGCAGGTATTTCAAACTTTACCAACACTGGTTACAAAACCCAGTTGAACGGCCGTTTGACTTACCACACCACCATCAAAAAGAACCACGACATTACTGCCATGTTTGTATATGGCGAAGAATTCTGGTACGACCGTTATCAGCAAGGATCGCGCACCGACAGGTTGCACCCTTCGCTTCACGAGCTTGATGCCGCTTTGGCCGGAACAACTCAGGGTTCAGCAGGTAACTCAAACACCGAAGGTTTACAGTCATACATTGGCCGTTTAAACTATTCGGCTTACGATAAATATTTGCTCGAATTCAACTTCCGTTACGACGGTTCTTCAAAATTCCTTCCCGGCAGCCAGTTTGGGTTCTTCCCTTCTGCAGCTTTGGGATGGCGCTTCACTGAAGAAAACTTCCTCCGTTCAGCACTCGAAGGATGGCTTTCAAACGGTAAACTTCGTTTATCGTACGGAGGTTTGGGTAACAACAGCGGTGTTGGCCGTTACGAGCAACAAGAGACCCTTGCTGCCAACCACTACATGATTGGCGGAACTATCGCCATGGGTTTGGTAAACTCAAAAATGGTTAACCCTGAACTTTCATGGGAATCGACAAAAGTATTCAACGTTGGTCTCGACTTGGGTTTCCTTAAAAACCGACTGACAACCGAACTTGATTACTACGATCGTTTAACAACTGGTATGAACCGTCCGTCGGATATGTCAATCCTGCTGACTGGAGCCTATACCGCTCCAAGAAAAAATATTGGTGATTTACGTAACCGTGGTATTGAAGGCAACTTCAACTGGAAAGACAAATTCCGTAACATCAATTACAGCATTAACTTGAATGCATCGTACAACGCTACTGTTCTTGAAGAATGGAACGAATTCCTTGCCAAGGGTTATACCTTCCTGAATATGCCTTACCATTTCCTTTATACATATGAGGACGCCGGTATTGCACAAACATGGCAGGATGTTTATAATGCAACCCCACAAGGAGCTTCGCCCGGTGATATTCTTCGTAAAGATTTGAACGGCGACGGAAGAATTGATGCCAACGACAAGAAAGCTTATACAAACATTCAGCGTGACAGACCAACAACCAACTTTGCATTCAGCACTTATGTATCGTGGAAAGGTCTGGACCTGAACATTCTCTTCCAGGGTGCAACAGGCCGCAAAGACTACTGGATTAACATTTTCAACAATGTGAACTTTGGGAACCAGCGTTATGCTTCAACCTGGAATCACTGGAACAATCCATGGAGTGTTGAAAACCGCCAAGGCGAGTGGCCGCGTTTAGGTGGAAACGCCAACCGTGAAGAAACAAGTTTCTGGCTTGATGACCTGAGCTACCTCCGCCTGAAAAACATTCAGTTGGGCTACACTTTACCAAACAAATGGTTAACAAGGTTGGGAATTGAAAGTGTTCGTATCTATGGATCAGCCGAGAACCTGGCCACACTGACCAAATTCCGCGGGCTGGATCCTGAAAAGATTTCGAATGCCAGCGACGCTTATCCACTGAATAAATCTTTCTCTCTTGGTATTAACATTGGAATCTAAAATTCAGTTATCATGAAAAAAATAACTTCAATCATATTGGTCTTTTCACTGATCGCAGGAATGACCCTATTTAACAGCTCGTGTACGAAAGATATTCTTCAGCAGGACCCAACGGTTGACCTTGGCGCTCAGGCTTTCTGGAATACTGAAGCTGACGCGACCACAGCCCTGATGGGAGCTTATGCTGCCGTAAGGCCTCTTTTCGACCGCGATTATTATTTCGATGGTCATGGCGAATATGTAAGAGCCCGCGGAACAAGTACAACCAGCGGTAACCTTCGTTTAGGCGACGCTTACAATGGTGGAAACTATAACCCTTCTGGCTATGGTTCAAGTTTCGATAAATATTTCCGCTACCTCTATGGTGGTGTTAACCGCACCAATTACGTTATCGAAAACGTAAGCAAAATGCTTCCAAAAGCAAGTGCCACATCAAAACCCGGACTCGAGTCGGTTATTGCTGAAGCTCGCTTGCTCCGTGGTATGGTATATTTCCGTTTGATTTCCATGTGGGGCGATGTTCCATACATTGGTAAAATTATTTACTCAAACGACGAAGTAGCTTTGGCTGAGCGTTTGCCTATTAAACAGGTGAAAGATTCCATCATGGCCGATTTCAATTACGCGTTCGAGAAACTTCCGGTTAAACCCACACAGCCCGAACGCGCCGCTAAACCGGCAGCACTGGCTTTCCGTGGTAAACTGCAGCTTTTCTGGGCATGCTGGAATAAAAATGGCTGGCCCGAACTTGACACATTTACACCAAGTGCCGACGAAGCAACTAAGGCTTATACCGCTGCTGCTGCCGACTTTAAAGCAGTTATCGAAAACTACGGATTGAAACTTTTCAGAAATGGCGAACCTGGCGAATGGGGAACCATGGGAAATGCCGATATATTGCCTAATTATTTCTACCTGTTTATGCCAGTAGCCAACGGCGATGGAGAAATGATCATGGCTTTCACACACGGAGGTACAGGTACTGGCCAGGGCGAAGAACTGATGCGCGATTTTGCCGGACGTACTCACGAAGGTTCGCAGTGCTGGGTATTCCCATTCTACGAAATTGCCGACCGTTATCAATCGACTGTTACCGGCGACTTTGCTGAAAAATTGATCCCGATTAACCCAAGTACTGCCGGGGCACGCACCAAACTGAATTCGGCTGTAAACCCTGCAAGCTACGCCAACCGCGACTACCGTATGAAAGCATCGATTATGTGGGATTACGAAATGAGTATTGGTTTAACCTCCCTGAAATCAACAGGATACACTCCATGGATTTATAAAACATACAACCAGTCGGTTAACATCAATGGTGTAAACTACGTTTCGTACAACACCGATGCTTCGACTTACGGTTATGTATTTCGCAAATTCCTCCGCAACTATGGTGGTTTAGGCCGCAGCGAAGGCGACTACAGCTATCCGGTAATGCGTTTGGCCGATGTTTACCTGATGTATGCCGAAGCAACCAACGAATTGAATGGACCACAGGCTGATGCCATTGACCTTGTAAATAAAATTCGTCACAGAGGTAACCTTCCGGCTTTGAAACCTGAAAAAACAGCCAGCAAAGAAGCTTTCTTCTCGGCTATTGAACAGGAACGTATTGTTGAGCTTCTGGGTGAAGGACAACGTGGATTCGACCTTCGCCGCTGGAGAGCAATCGAACGGGTTTGGTGCCCACCATACGGATTGGGCGTTTGGAAACTTGACACTCATGGAGCACAACGCGATCGTTATTTCCAAAATACTTCAGAACTGGCTTATCAGCAATGTTACATCTTCCGTATTCCTCCGGGAGAACGCGATAAGAACCCAAAACTGACTCAGAACAAACCTTGGTTATAATGAATAACAACTTGTGAAACAAAAAATAAAACACAATGAAAAAATATTTTATCACATTTATAGTCATCACATTAGTGACTTTTGCCTGGGTTCGTTGTACCGATTTCCCTGTTGATGAAGATGGTTTGCTGATCACTACCCGCGGACAGTGCTATGTAAGTAGCTTCGAGCTGCTGGGCTCCGATTTTCAGACTGTAAGAACCAAAACAGCTGTTGTTGATACAACCGCTCAAACAATCAACGTAGAGGTATTTTACGGAACCGACCTGAAAAACCTGTATCCTCAGTTTTCGCTGGTAACCGATGCAAAACTGGATCCGAAAATTGTTGGTAGAGTTGATTTTTCCGACCTCGCTAATCCTAAGAAATGGACGGTTATCTCGGGAAACCGACTGGTTAAAAAACAATACACCGTTTACCTTACCGTTCAACCCAAACCTTAAACGAATCGATTATGCAACTGAAATATTATAGTTTAACACTCCTGACTATACTGGTCATCTTTTTCACTGCCTGTCAGGAAGATAAATACAGCATCCCGACTCTTGACGGAGGGCTGCACAACGATTGCATCAAACGCACACTTGGACCGAATGTGGTTGGCTTAAATCTTGAGTTTGCCTATGCCATGGCCCTGCCAAAAGCTGAAGGAAAAATTCTTTCAGCCCAGGTTGAAGCTTCAATTGCAGGAGCACCCGCAACCTACCTCGAAAACCGCTCATTCAGTACCAATGGCAGTGGTAACGATGTCCCTGTAACTGTTGGAAGCCCATCGGTAACTACCGGAGCAAAAACCGAAGTTGTTTTCAGTAAAGACACCTGTGCTGCTACTTTGCGCTACTACTATGCTATTCCGGAAGAGGCCCGCGGAAAATCGGTGAAATTCACTTTCTCGGCTAAAGCAAGCAACGGACAAACAGTTAAATACGAAATGGGGCCATATACCATTGCTAAAATGGATATGAAACTCGATTTGGTAGTTAGCGATAACAACAACTGTTACATCTCGATTGCCGACCTCACAGCTTATAATGCTGCAGCTGCTGCTACAAATGCAAGTAAAATTGACTTGGTTTACCTTTATCGCAGCTACACAACAGCATCGTTCAATCATGCGCTGGTTGCACCATCAACCAATCCTGACTATTTACCCGGGATAACATTGCCTGCCGGAGTTAACAACTCAGCCAAACTGGTTAAAGTTTGGGCTTTGCGCGATCAGCAACTTGCACGCCTGCAATACGGTATCTTTATCGACGACGTTGATTTCCAGGAAATTGATTTCACCGGTGCCCCCGACTTCGCAATTAACATGAAAGCTGAAGCCGGAGTTTGGATTGAAACTGCCGACGGTAAATACCGTGCCTACATCTATGTCAACAAAATTGATAATACCAAAAAGGAAATGACCTTAAGCATCAAACGTTACATCATGAAGTAACCCGATGTGCAATAAAGAGTTATTGTGTTCAGTAAAATGAGCGCGATAACTCTTTTTTCCGATTTATTGGTACACTGGTACTGCAAAATCCGGAAACAAATGCAGCGTTTGACTTTGTCTGTTCATCAAATTGCCCATGATAAATCTGCTTCAGGTAATTAACTAGACATAAAACGCTAATTCACTTACAAAACTCAAATTCCATTTTTTTTATAGTCCAAGCCCGTCCCTCATTGCAAGATTTGGGGCGGGAAATTGGAAACTGCGAATAAAATCAGTTCTGGCTTTACTAACACTTCGTCTGCTCAAAAATCCTGAAAACAGATCATTTCACTTCACAACCACTCGGCTACAAAACCTTAACCTACTAAAACCAATGACTATGTCCGGAAAAACAAATCCAATCATTTGGTTGATATTCATTGTTTTCCTTTCATCAACAATTACTTCTTCTGCTCAAAAATTCATACATCCCGGAATCAACCAGACTTCTGATGATCTGGAATACATGAGAAAGCAGGTTCTTGCCGGAGAACAGCCCTGGAAAGATGCTTTCGAGCGACTTAAAACCTCAACCAATCTTCAGTTTGAAGTAAAACCATTTGCACATGTGGTGCGTGGGCCATATGGAAAACCAAACATTGGAGGCGACGATTTATCGAAAGGCTCGAACATGGCCTACGATTGTGCCCTGATGTGGTATATCACCAACGATAAAGCCTACGCCCAAAAGGCGATTGAAATTATTAATGCATGGTCGCCTGTCATCTGGGATTTCGACTATAACGACGCCAAACTTCTGGCAGGCTGGACAGGCCACATGCTTTGCAACGCAGCCGAAATTCTGAAATATACCGATTCGGGCTGGCAGCAAAAAGACATTAACCGCTTCAACGAAATGCTGATGACGGTTTATTACCCGTTGATGCGGTTCTATTACCCCACTGCCAACGGCAACTGGGATGGCGCCATTATTCATTCCATCCTGGCCATCGCCATTTTTACCGATAACCGCGAAATGTTCAACAATGCAATTGATCATTTTCTACACGCACCAGTCAACGGCAGTATTTTCAAATACATTTATCCGAGCGGACAATGCCAGGAATCGATGCGCGATCAAGGTCATGTGCAGCTTGGACTTGGCGAATTTGCCGGAGCCGCCAAAGTGGCTTACATGCAGGGCGTCGATCTATTCTCGATTGCCGATAACCGAATAGCGCTTGGATATGAATACACCGCTCAATTTTTGCTGGGAAAAACACCGCATTGCTACGGAAAAATTTCAGATCGGGCCAAAAACTTTCGCGACGATTACGAATACGTTTACCGCCATTATACTGCCATGGGTATCGATATGCCCTACACCAAGCAGGCTGCCGATTCCATTCGCCCCAAAGCCAGCCGCAGTGTACTGACAGCCTTCCGCGCCCCTTCTGCAAAACAGGTACAAAAACAAGAGGCGCCAAAGCCTTCGCTGATAGCCTATCCTGCCGGAGCAATGGAAAAAGCGATGACCCAAATACCCACAAATGCTGTAATCGTAAAACCCGGCGAATCACTTCAGGATGCACTAGATAAAGCCGCAGCTCAAAACGGTTGGGTATTGGCAGCTGCCGGTCTGCACAAATTACCGACAACCCTGAAAATTCCTTCCGAAGTGACCCTCTCAGGAGAAGGTCTTGAAACTGTTCTCTTCCTAGATCCATCGTCCGGAGTGCGCGATGCGATTGTTAACGCAACTGACGATTTGCACAATGTAACCCTTTGTGATCTGGTGGTTGAAGGTGCTAACGATCCAGATCCGGGAACCGACCCGAATAGCCGCCGTTCGTATCGGAGTGGCGGCAACCGCGGTGGTATTATCTTGTTGGGACAGTACGAAGGCCAAATGCAAAATATAACCCTGAAAAACGTAACCGTCAGAAATTGCACCTACAATGGAGTTTTTATCAGCGGAGCCAAAAATCTGAATATCCAGTGTTGCGACTTCAACGAAAACGGCGCCAGCGTGGTTCCGGGGCCGCGGCTTCAGCATAACTTACTGTTGACACACTGCTCAAACATCAGCATAAATGATAGCCGGATGGATACTTCGCCACACGGTTGCGGAATAGCCTTTTCGAACTGTGCCGATGGCTCGGTTACCAATTGTGAACTGGCACGCAACGCCTGGTTTGGTTTGCTGGTTACCGAAAGCAAAAATATCGACGTTTCTGGAAACCTTCTGGAAGCCAACGACCGTAGCGGAATCATGATTCAATATTTATATAATGGTTCCGAAAATATCACCATCAGCAAAAACCTGATTCACTATAACAGCATTTGCGGCGTAGAATCTTATGCAGCAAAAAACATTAAGGTTTCTGAAAATAAATATGCCGGAAACGGTACCGACCAAAAGTCAAACGAAAAAATCAGTCCGGAGAAAACCATTATCATGAACTAGACAATGAAAAAAATACTGATTTTAAGTGTTTTAATTTCCATATCCGGTTTTGGGACGTTGAAAGCTCAAAATTCCAAAGCTGACGGCTATAAAGGTATCTGGTTTACCCTGGGGCAGTTCTCCGAATATGGTGACAAATATTCGGGCGGGCTGGGAACTTATACGGCCAACCATATCCCAATGGCCATTTATGCTCCGGAAGTAAAAAAAACCTTTTTTACTTATGGCGGCACAACTGCCAAAGACGAAAAGCATTTGCTGATCATGGTTTCGTATTACGACCATCAAAAAGGAGTTGTTCCCAAACCGGTGATTGTGTACGACAAAGTTGGAGTGAACGATCCACACGACAATGCCTCCATTTCGCTCGACGATAAAGGCTTTCTCTGGGTTTTCGTGAGCGGAAGAAACACAACTCGTCCGGGATTCATTTTTAAAAGCAAAAGCCCCTACTCCATTGAATCATTCGAACAAATTCGCGATGGCGAAATGACCTATCCGCAACCCTGGTGGTTGGATGGCAAAGGGTTTCTGTACCTTTTTACCAAATACACCAAAGGGCGCGAACTGTATTGGTCGACAAGTCCCGACGGTAAAACATGGGCTCCAGATCAGAAACTGGCCGGAATGGGCGGTCACTACCAACTTACCAATGTCTGGAAAAACAAACTGGTATCGGTGTTCAACTACCATCCCGGCGGCGATGTAAACAAGCGCACAAACGTTTACCTGACCCAAACCGATGATTACGGCAAAACCTGGAAAACCATTGACGGACAACTGCTGAAAACCCCATTAACAGATACGTATTGCCCGGCATTGGTGCGTGATTATGAAGCGGAGAAAAAATTGGTATACCTGAACGACCTGAATTTTGACGAAGATGGAAATCCTATCATCCTGGCAGTTGTAAGCAACAATTTTGCCCCGGGTCCCAAAGGCGATCCGCGTGAATGGACGATCATGCACTGGAAAAACCGGCAGTGGAATTACCACAAAGTATGCAACTCGACCCACAATTACGACATGGGTTCATTGTACGTCGAAGGTAACATTTGGCGAATTATTGGCCCAACCGAAGCCGGACCTCAAAAATTGGGAACGGGTGGTGAAATGGCCGTTTGGGAAAGCACCGACGAAGGCAAAACCTGGTCAAAAACCCGAAATGTTACACAAAACAGCGAGCGAAATCAATCGTACGCCCGCCGTCCACTCCACGCCAATGAAGACTTTTATGCTTTCTGGGCCGACGGAAACGCAGACCAATTCTCTGAATCGAAATTGTATTTCTGCAATCACAACGGCGATCAGGTTTGGGTGTTGCCCTACGACATGACCACCGATTTTGCAAAACCGGAACGAGTAAAATAAACCTTAAACGAACAACCTTAATACCATGAAAAAACTGACATTACTAATCCTGACCGTCGTCGTTTGCCTTACGACATTTGCTCAGGCACAAAACCTGCTAAGTGGAAAATTCAGCAAAGATGAACTATCGAAAATCCTGATTGCGCCCGACAAGTGGGTTCCGTTTCCGAAAATCGACGACCGCGCCGGATGGGCCAAAGCCGATCAGGAAATGATGAAAGCATATATTAAAACGGCCGAAACCTACCTGAATTACGAGTGGCCGGGCATTCCGGCAACCAAATCACTGCTCATTGAACGTACCGGCGACCGCGACGAATATCAAACCATCAGTTTTAAAAAGCGTGAGGTATTGGGAACGCTGTTGCTGGCCGAGATTGCCGAAAACAAGGGCCGTTTCATCGATCAGATCATCAATGGCATGTGGTCGATCTGCGAAGAATCGTTCTGGGGCGTACCTGCGCACCTTCCAAAAACAAAAGAACTATCAGGCCTGATGGACGTTAGCAAACCTTTCGTGGAGCTATTTTCAGCCGAAACTGCTACGTTCCTGGCATGGGTCGATTATTTTGTAGGCGATAAACTCGATGCTATTTCACCGCAAATCCGCAAACGCATTTACCTCGAAACCAATAACCGCATTTTTCAGCCGCTGATGACTAAACATCACGGCTTTATGAGCTCGAATGCCGACGGACGCCGCCCCAACAACTGGAATCCATGGATTTGCTCGAACTGGCTGAATGCCGTTTTGCTGCTCGAAAAAGATCCGAAGAAACGTACAGAAGCGGTTGCCAAAATCCTGAATGTGCTCGATCAGTTCCTGAATCCATATCCACAGGATGGTGGTTGTGATGAAGGTCCGGGTTACTGGGGAGCTGCCGCTGCATCGCTTTACGATAATATTTCGCTGCTGAATCTGGCTTCCAATAATGTTTTCGAATACGTTTATAAGGATGAAAAAGTCAGGAATATGGGCAAATTCATTTACCGGGCACAAATCAGTCCGGTGTATTTTGTGAATTTTGCCGATGCCAGCCCAAAACCCGGAATGGCTGCCGACATGATTTACCGCTTCGGAAAAGACATTCTGGATGCCGACATGATGAAGTTTGGCGCCTATTACCGCACGCCCGGCGACGGATCATCAGGCCGGGCCCACTATTTCAGGAATTTCTTTGAGCTGTTTATGCAGAAAGAATATCAGTCGGCGGAGCAGGGACTTCCACTTCCTAAAGAAACATGGCTGCCCGATTTGCAGGTGATGATTGCACGTGATCTGCAAGGCACAACCGATGGATTTTTCGTGGCTGCTAAAGGTGGCAACAACGACGAAAGCCATAACCACAACGACATTGGTAACTACGTGGTGTATTACAATGGATTTCCACTATTGATTGATGTGGGAAGCGGAACCTACACCCGCAAAACCTTCAGCGATAAACGTTACGAAATCTGGTACAATTGCTCCGATTACCACAATCTGCCCACTATAAACGGCAAAAATCAGTTGCCGGGAGCCAACTTCAAAGCCAGCAACGTATCATACAAAACAGGCAAGGATTTTTCAGCATTATCACTCGACATTTCCAAATCGTATCCTGAAGATGCCGGAATCGTAAGCTGGCAACGCAACGTTCGCCTGAACCGTGGCAAAAGTGTTCAGATTGACGATGCTTTGAAACTCTCGAAAGCAGAATCGGTTGAGCAGCATTTGATGACCTGTTACCCTGCCGAAGTTACAAAACCCGGGGAACTGGTGATTCATTATGCTCCGGAAGGCTCCAAGGCAATGGATTTTGTGGTTAAGTACAATCCTGCACAATTCGATGTTTCAGTAGAGAAAATAAAGCTTGAAAATATGGAGGACAAAGGCGTTAAGCGCAATTGGGGCGACAATATTCAACGCATCAATATGAAAGCCAAACAGCCTAAAACCAGCGACAAATACAGTTTTAAAATTTCACTGAAATAATTTGGCCTTCAGCAAATGAAAAATCTATACCTGATCATTGCCTTTATCGTTCTGGTTTTTTCGGCTTGTGCCCAGGAAAAGACACCAGAAATATCAAATAACGGAACGCTGATTTTTCAATCTGGCTTCGAGGCCGGTTCAAAAGTGATTGCCAAAGGTTCGGAAGCCGACATTATCGGAACCGATAAGTCATTTGCCGATCACAACGACTGGATAAACGATCTGGACAATCATCCCGACATTGGTAGCTTCGGTCTTCAATACCAAGGCGGCGACTCAACCATGCGGTTTGCCAAAATTATTCCTGAACCCGGTAATCCATCGAATCATGTTTTGCAATTCTGGCTCGACCAACCCAACGTTGAAGGCTCGAAAGGCCGCATTCAAGGCAACCTTTACAGCAACAAAGGCATGAAGGAATTTTACCAATCGGAGCGAATTTTCCTGACCAGCGATTTCAATACCGTCCGCACATTTCCGGATAAAATCAGTTGGCTAACGATTGCCGAATTTTGGAACAACGTGACCTGGAGCCAGACAGTTCCCTACGGCTTCCGGATCACGCTTGGAATCGGGAAGCCAGTAGCCACAGAAAGCGACCTGTACTTCATTCTCGATGCCCAAGATTGCCAACTGTTTGCCGATGGAAGTCAGAAATACACCACCCTCTGGTCGCTTACCAACCAAAAGGTGAAAGTACCAATTGGCAAATGGTTTACGCTCGAATATTATTACAAGGAAGGAAATGCCGAAAACGGAAGGTCTTACATGACTATTCAGCCCGATGGAGATCAGAAGGAAATCATTTTCGATCAGAGAGCGATAACACACAATACCAAAGACCCAGCTCCCGACGGGGTAACCGATTTTAACCCGATCAAACTTTACACTTCGAAACAGCTGATTGAATACATGAAGAGTAAAGACAAAACCCTTCAAATATATTGGGATGATTTAAAGCTTTGGAAAGATAAAAGACCATAAAATCTGGATATAGAAAAACAATTCTTTGACCAGGCATTCAGGAACTAATAAAGTATTTTTGAAAATAAATAGAAACCTAAACCATACATCCATGAAACGCATTAAAAATATTCTGATCAGCTTGTTGCTCGTCAGTATTGCCGGAATTGGCTTTGCACAACAGTCCATTTCTGTAAAAACAATCACCGACAAACAACATCCGCGTATTTTGCTTCTGAACGGCGAAGAACGTCAGATAGAGCAATCGATTGCCAACAGCCCTGTCTGGGCAAAAATGCATCAAACTATTTTGACCGAATGCGACCGCATCATCGATTTGCCACCCATCGAACGCATTCAGATTGGCCGCCGTTTGCTCGACAAATCGCGCGAAGCTTTACGCCGGATTTTCCAGTTGTCGTATGCCTACCGAATGACTGGTCAGGAAAAATACTTTACCCGTTGCGAAAAAGAATTACTCACCATTTCGAATTTCAGCGACTGGAACCCGTCACATTTTCTCGACGTGGCCGAAATGACCATGGCCGTTGCCATTGGCTACGACTGGCTATACCCAAAACTTTCGGAACAATCGCGCAAAACTATTCGCGAAGCCATTGTTTCCAAGGGATTGAATCAATCGCTCGACCCCAAATACAACAGCTGGCTGAAAGTAGTGAACAACTGGAACCAGGTGTGTAACGCCGGAATGACCTACGGCGCGCTGGCTGTGGCTGAAGATTATCCGGAGCTCTCAAAAAAAATGATTGACAATGCTTTAAATACCATCCACCTGCCCATGGACGAATACAAACCAGATGGTGCTTACCCTGAAGGATTTGGCTACTGGGGCTACGGAACGTCGTTCAATGTGATGTTTTTGAGTGCTGTTGAAAAAGTATTTTCAACCGATTTTGGACTGACCTCAACTCCGGGATTCATGCAAACTGCCGGATTCTACGAAAACATGACCGCTGTGTCGAGCCTGTGCTTCAACTGGGGCGACAGCGGCCAGCGCGGCGACCTTTCTCCGGCCATGTTCTGGTTTGCCCAACGCAACAACGATCCGTCGCAGCTTTGGATTGAAAAAAGATATCTGGAAAAAGATGACTATTCCTCTTTTGTCAGCGACCGCCTGTTTCCTGCCGTAATGATCTGGGGAAAAGACCTGCCACTCGACAAAATTACCGCCCCCAAATACAATCTTTGGAAAGGTCAGGGCGCCAATCCGGTGTGTATGATGCGCACTTCGTGGACCGACCCGAATGCCATTTACCTTGGGTTCAAAGTCGGCTCTCCATCAGTCAATCACGGGCACATGGACATCGGTTCTTTCATCATGGAATCAGAAGGTACCCGTTGGGCAACCGACTTCGGCATGCAGGACTACGAATCGCTCGAATCGAAAGGCATTCAGGTTTTTGGACGTACTCAGGACGCACAGCGCTGGAGCATTTTCAGGATCAACAACCGTGCGCACAACACATTGACCATCAACGATCAGCTTCAACAGGTAAAAGGATACGCCAAAATCGATAAATATTCGGACAAACCTGATTTTATGTATGCGGTTTCAGATATTTCGTCGGTGTACGAAAACCAGTTGACTAGCGTCAACCGTGGCGTTGCTATTGTCGATCAGAAATTTGTGGTAGTGCGCGATGAATTGGTCTCTCCCGATAAACCAACCACTGTCCGCTGGACAATGCTCACTTCGGCTACCGTTGAATTGGGTAAAAACAGCATTACCCTGACTAAAGAAGGCCACTCATTACTTTTGAAAGTTGACTCTCCGGAACAGGTAACAATGAAAACCTGGTCGACGGAGCCAACCACCAACTACGACGCCCCAAACCCGGGAAAAACGCTGGTCGGCTTCGAAATGCAACTTCAGCCCAACCAAAAACAGGAAATTCAGGTATTGCTTATTCCCGGATCGGTTGATGCAAAAAAGGTAAAATTCAGCAAACCGCTGGGCAAGTGGTAAAAAGTACTTTAACAAAGGAAGAAATATGAAACTGAAAATACTGGCAGTAGTGGCACTTTTTTTCTGGACGAATCTTCTTTCGGCCCAAAGCAACTGGCAAAAAATTGAAACCGTTGACGAAGTTTGTACCGTTTATCCGGCGCAAATCAAATCAATTTTCCAGAATTTAAACCTTAATTATCCGGGATTGGAGCAAGTGAAAAAGGCTTACGAGTCGGGCAATTTGGCGCTGGCCTGTAAAAACCTGCTGAACTACTACAGCAAATCCAAACTTGTACTTCAGAATCTGCCGGAATCATCCGTGCAAACCACTACGGCTGCCGATTCTATTCTTCAGGATATTTACACTTTCCAGAATGTCTCCGGACAAGTTCCAAGGTTAGCCGACAAGCACCTGAAATGGGCGCACAACGGGCCTGAAGACGATATTGAATGGGCCTGGGCCCTCAACCGACACTACCCTACCCGCGACCTGCTGGATGCATATTTGAAAACGGGCAACCTGAACTATATAAAATACATCGACCAGTTTACCAAAGACTGGATTATCAGCAGCTGGCCTTACCCGGCAGTTAAAAGCACAACAGCCATGTGGCGCGGACTGGAAGTGAGTTTCAGAGTCAAAACATGGTCGAGAATTTTTTTCGAACTGTGGAACACTAAACTGATTTCGCCGGCCACGCAGCTTTTGATTTTGAGCAGCTTACCGCAACATGCCCATTATGCACGCAATTTTCATGCACAAGGCAATTGGCTCACCATGGAAATCTCCGGATTGGCAACTGTTGCTTCTTCGTGGCCCGAGTTTAAAGAGTCGAAAGCATGGATGGACTATTCCATAGAAACGATGGTAGCCAGCATGAATGAACAGGTTTATCCCGATGGTGTGCAAACCGAACTCACATCGAGTTACCATTTTGTGGCCCTTTCCAATTTCAAACTGTTTGCCGATATCTGCCGCAGAAACAATGTACCACTTCCTGAATACTACACCAAAACGCTGGAAAGTATGTGGAATTACCTGGCACTTTCCATTCGTCCGGATGGTTTCGGATTACTGAACAACGATGCCGACCAGATGTATAACCGCGGGAATATTCTGGAAGCAGCCCAATCGTACAATCGAGCCGATTGGACCTATATCGCCTCGAACGGCCAAAATGGAACAACGCCCACTACCAGCCCTTCATTCATTTTTCCTTATGCCGGGCAATTGATTTCGCGCAGCGGTTACGATACTAATGCTCAATATTCGTTTTTTGACATCGGCCCCTGGGGAAGCGGACACCAGCACAACGACAAACTGCATCTCTCGGTGTTTGCCTATGGCCGTGATTTTCTGGTTGATGGCGGACGTTTTGCCTACCGTGGCGAAGTGGCCAATAAATTCAGGAAATATGCTACCGGAAGTGCCAGCCACAACGTTGTTCTGGTTGACGGAAAAGGACAGGCCGACGGACCAAAACTGACAGAAACGCCATTGGCCGAGAACCTTTACCAAATCAGTAAAGATTTTGATTATGGCTCTGGAATATTTGATCAGTTCTCTGGAATTGAAGGAAAATTCAGTCATACCCGGTCCATGGTTTATGTGCGTGGAAAATTCTGGGTAGTTGCCGACCGACTGACTACCGATCGTCCCCGCCACGTCGAAACCCTTTGGCACTGGCATCCTGCCAATCAGGTTCAGGTTGGAAAATCAGGAATTGCAGCTACTGCTAACGACCGAGGAAACCTTACTATCATTCCGGTTGGCTCTCCTGCTTGGAAAGTAACTCAGGTGAAAGGTCAAGAAACCCCGATTCAGGGCTGGTACAGCAAGGAATACAACACATTTGAGCCAAACCCAACCACCATTTATTCCCGGCAACTAAAGTCTGACGAAACATTTGTCTGGATTTTATGGCCATCCGAAGGCAAAGCTCCTGAAGTTCAGGCTGAAATTTTGTCGAAAGACGCCCAATCTGTAAAAGTAAAAGTCACTGAACCCGGAAAAGGAACTTGGGACATTGTGGTTCCATTCCTGAACAGTAAAGCCACTGATGTAAAAATGTCCTTACACAATTAAACAAGAAGTTCAATGAAACGATTCAACCCGATATTACTAATTGCTTTCCTGATTTTTCAGTTTTCTGCCTTGTCGTCGTGCGAGAAAACAGAATCGCAGCCTCAACCGGAACCGGAAATTGTGTTAACAGGAATTTTGAAAACACTTCAAAAAGAACATCCCCGGCTAATGTTGACAGAAACCCGCCTTCAGGAGTTAAAAACGTTGAGCAACACCGATGCCCGGCTGAAGAAATACGCTGCCGATGTGGTAGCTCAGGCCGATAAAGATATTTTTAAATCGCCAATTCAGCATGTGCTGATCGGGCCGCGTTTGTTGGACAAAAGCCGCGAATGTTTGTTGCGAGTGTATGATCTGGCTTTTGCATACCGCTGGACTGAAAATCCGAAGTATCTTGCCGCAGCCATCGCCAATATGAAAAATGTTTGTGCATTTGCCGACTGGAATCCATCGCATTTTCTGGATGTAGCCGAAATGACCCATGCTGTGGCTATTGGTTACGACTGGCTTTACAACAAAATGGACCAGGCGACCCGCAACGAAATACGCACCGGGCTAATTAAACTAGGGCTGAACGAAGGCAAAAAAGCCTATGCCAGCAATGCCTGGTGGACGAAAGTGGACCACAACTGGAACCAGGTTTGCAACAGTGGTTTAACCATCGGGGCATTGGCTGTGGCCGAAACCGATCCTGACATTGCATTGGCGATTGTTCCGAAAGCCATTGAATATTTGCCTTATGCCCTGAAAAGTTACGGACCTGACGGCGTTTGGGGCGAAGGCCCGGGCTATTGGAGCTATGCCACCGATTATACCGTTTACGGAATTTCGGCTCTGCAAACCGCACTGGGAAGCGATTTTGGGCTGAACAAACTTCCGGGGATGAACCTGACCGGATACTTCCCTATTTATTCTGCCGGACCTACCGGATACATGCTCAATTATGCCGATGCCGGTGAAAAGTCGAAGCTGGGCGCTCCGCACGACGATTTCTGGCTCGCAGGAGTATACAACAACAACCATTTTTCTGATTTTGTAATCGACCAGCTCGAGACCCGAACTGCGAATGTTTACGACGTCATTTGGTACCGGCCATATGCCAACTCGGCCGCCAAACGCGATCTGGATAAGTTCTTTGACGGTTCGGTTGCGCTGTATTTTTCCAGAAGCTCGTGGACCGATGCCAATGCCTTGTGGATTGGACTGAAAGCCGGTTACAACAAGGTCAATCATGCTCACCTCGATCTGGGGAATTTTGAGATGGATGCTTTGGGCGTTCGCTGGGCGCGTGATTTGGGATCAGACGATTATAACCTTCCGGATTATTTCGGGAAGCTGCGATATACTTATTACCGGCTGCAGTCAACCAGCCACAATGTTCCGTTGCTGAACGGGCAAAACCAGCGCGAAGATGCAACTTCCAAATTTCTGAAACACGGCGAAGGCATTGCCGAACCATTTGCAGTTATTGATTTTACTGAAGCCTACAAAGACTTTGCAAGCTCAGCACAACGCGGAATGAAAGTGGTCGACAATCGTAAATCAATCCTGATTCAGGATGAATTCGTTCTCACTAAATCAGCCGAAGTTGTTTGGGGAATGACCACCGATGCAAGCATCCAGATCATCAATCCCAAACAGGCTGAACTGACTTTGGGCGGGCAAAAGATGACAGCCAAAATTCTGTCGCCTGCCAATGCTGTATTCGCTGTTGAATCGGCATCACAACTCGCCCCACAGAAGCTGAATACGGGAGTTAGCCGGTTGCTGGCCAAAGTTGCTGCATCTACAGGAAATGTAACCGTGTCGGTACTTCTGGCACCGCAATGGCCCGGAAGTACAAGCAATTATTCAGGTGAATTAACACCATTGGCAAATTGGTAAATCCTATTCAATGATTAGAAAACCTAAAAATAAAACGATACGAATGATACGAACTTTTCTCCTGATCTTTCTGATTTCGGGTGCTGTAAAAAGTGGATTTGGTCAGCCAAAAACCGAGTATTCAGCCGACCTGAAACAATTACACCAAAATATTGTCAATGAATTTTTAAACAGTCCGCTGCAAACAGATACGTTGCAGGCTTTGTGCGATAAGCTTTTACCCAACGGCGCCTGGCCCGGAATTGATTATACCAGTCAGCAACGCGGAAGCTGGCCAACCGTTTTGCACCTGAGTTACATCAATACTTTTTCAAAAGCTTACCAAAAACCCGGTTCGGCTTTTTGTCACGATCCGAAAATGCGGGAAGTTATTGTCAAAGCCCTGAATTACTGGCTCGATAACGATTTTCAGTGCCCCAACTGGTGGTACCCCGAAATTGGTGTGCCGATGCAACTGGCACCCATTTTAATCCTGATGGAAAATGAACTGTCTGCGGATCAACTTTCAAAAGGAATCAAAATTCTCGATCGCGCAAAAATCCGAATGACCGGGCAAAACAAAGTCTGGCTTTCTGGAAATGTATTGATGAAATCGCTGCTGCTACGCGATACCGAAATGATCCGCAAAGCAGCACAATCCATTCAGGAAGAAATGAAAGTAAGCCTGAGCGAAGGCATTCAGCCCGACGGTTCATTTCATCAGCACGGACCACAAATTCAATTTGGCAATTACGGGCTGGCTTATGTGGGCGATATGATTAAATGGATCAGGATGTTACGCAACACGCCGTTCTATTTCGATGAGTCGAAGCTAAACATCCTGCGGAATTACCTCATCGACGGCCAGCAATGGATTACATGGAAAAACCAGATGGACATCAGCGCTTGTGGAAGGCAATTGTTCATTAATGCGCAAACCGGAAAAGCGCAAAATCTGGCCAACAATTTTAAGCAAATGGAAGCGCTCGACCCCAATTTTGCCGCCGTTTACAAAAAAGCCAACCGATACGAAACCCTGATCGGGAACAAACATTTCTGGCGTTCCGATTTTCAGATTCAGCGCACTCCCGAGTATTATTTCTCGGTAAAAATGTGTTCGGAGCGGGTTCTGGGAGCCGAATCGTGCAACAATGAAAATATCCGCGGCTATTACCTGGGCGACGGAGCTACCTACCTGTATCAATCGGCCAAAGAATACGAAAATATTTTCCCGTTCTGGGACTGGAAGAAAATTCCGGGGACAACCACGCATCAGGACGACAAAGAGTTACCGGTGTTAACTGCTGGAGGTTATCACATTCCAAGCAATTTTGTGGGAGGTGTTTCCGACGGAAAATCGGGCATTGCCGTTATGGACTATGTGCGCGACGGAGTTTCAGCAAAAAAAGCATGGTTCATTTTCAACGACCAGATTATTTGTCTGGGAGCCGGAATTACGTCAACTACAGGCATTCCGGTAACCACTTCGGTTAACCAATCGTTCCTTAAAGGCGAAGTGATCGTCAAAACACAAGAAGAGAAGTTACTTCCTGCCGAATCATCTGAAACCCTGTCGCCGCGCTGGATTTTGCATGATGGTGCAGGATATTATTTCCCTGATGGCGGCAATTTAAAACTCGAAACCAAAACCGTAACCGGCTCGTGGAACAGGGTAGCACTTATGTACAAAGACGAACCCATCAAAGCCGGAATTTTCAAACTTTGGTTTGATCATGGCGCTAATCCTGCCGGGCAAACCTATGCGTACTGCATTGTTCCGCAAGCTACCAAAGCTAAAATGCAGCAAATGGAGGCCAAACCCACTTTTACAATTCGGAACAACGACACCAATATTCAGTCGGTAATTTCAGCCGATGAAAATCTGGGTGGAGTAATCTTTTATAAAGCCGGAAAATCAAAACTTTTTGGAGGTATTGAGACCGATCAGCCCTGTGTTATCATGGTTAAAAGAGAGGGAAACAGGCTGGCGGTTTCAATATCCGATCCAACGCAAAAGCTGGCCAAAATCCGGTTAACTCTCGACGGTAAATACAAAACTTCGACTGCCGGAATAACTGCAAGCTACAGTCAAAACAGGTCAGAATTTACCATTGACCTGCCTTCGGGCGACGAGGCCGGAAAAACTGTTTCATTGCAACTGGTAAAAGAAAATTAGAACTGAAGCATGAGGATGATTCGTAAAATAGGACTACCGTTATTGTTGCTGCTAAGCTCAACTTTGTTGCCGGCGCAGGACAATTCGTACAAAACAACCATATTGTCGTTGTGCGATGCCTTGCTGCCCACCCAACTGAACGAACCAGCCAGTCCGAATTACGGTGCCTTGGTTTGTCCATCGGTAAATCCTGAAAATCATCCGCTACACTCGCGCGCTGCCGAAGCCGTTTATCCGCTTGCCGTGGCCTGGAAAGTTACCGGGATGCCAAAATACCGGGATGCCGCCATAAAATTGGGGAACTGGCTGATATCCATTCAGGAAACATCAGGGGAAAAAGCTGGCGGCTGGAGCGAAGTTTGGCCCGATCCGCAGCAAAAAGGATGGTTTGGAACTACTACCGATCAATTGATTTCAATGGCGGGTGCCTATCCAATACTGAAACCCTTTTTGAGTCCGGCGGAAATTGAAAAATGGAATTCGTCTATGCAGAAAGCTGCCGATTTTGTAATGCAAAATTTTCCAGTGAAATCGAATATCAATTACAATCCGACGGCGGCTGCAACACTGGTGCTAGCCTACCAAAACCTGGATAAACCACAGCAAATCTGGCTGGTAAAAGCCGATTCGCTCATGAATGTTTACACCCTGCCATCGATTGACCGGCAAAACCTGCTGACCGGCGAAGGAATGGGCGTTGATGAAGGATACAACATGGCTCAAAGCATTGGATACATAGCACTATACGCAATATTAACGAAGGATCAGCACATAAAACAAAAAGCCGCCGATTTGCTAAAAGAGCATTACCTGTTTGTTTACCCCAATGGCTCGGTTGATAATTCGTGGGGAACCCGATCGTTCAAATGGAATTACGAAAGCGGAACCAAAACCGCACCCGGCGTCTATTTCAGTTTTGCACTGCTTGCCGACCTGGACCCCCGGTTCAATGCAGCTGGATTAAAATGTCTGGAATATCTGAATAAAGAGTGTATTCACAACGGTTTTATCACATACGGGCCACACGCCGACAAGCACGCAAGCAGCTCGCCACCATGCAATTATTCTACGTTTGCTCGCGCCCAAAGCCTTGCTTTAGCAGTTGAGTATGGGGCAAAACCAACAACCGCCACTAGATTTCCGGCACAGGAAACCAATTGGTTTAAGTTTTTCCCAGACATTAATGTTGCGGTGGTTCGAACCGAAAAAATAATGGCAACCGTTTCCGCCTATGGCGAAATCCGCAGGTACTCACGCCCTTCGGTTTGCCGCGGCGGAAGTATTACCAATTTGTGGATGGAGGGTTTTGGCAATGATGGGTTTATGCAATCATCATCTACCGCTGAGTACCAAAGAATTGAAGCGCAGCACATGCCCATTGAAAATGATTTGCTCCCGCTGACTCCGCGGATTGAATTCACTGCTGATAGCACAGTTTTTTCCAACATCTGGGAAGACAAAGCCGGTATGACTGCTGAAAAAGAAGTGGACCAAATAAAAATATCGGTTTCAGGCAAAATGAAAAGTATAAAAGGAGAGCCATCAGAAGTTAGCTACAAACTTACCCACCGCTTTTATGCCGATTACCTGACCAAAGAAATCACAGTTAGCGGGCAAAGCCAATCGTTTCAGATTGTGGAGCCGATTGTCAACGACCTAGGAACAGCATTTTCCCTTAAAAACGACAGCACGGTTATTATCAAAACTGCCTCGTTGAAAAACGAATGGGAACTTCGTGTAACCGGCTGCACGGTTCCATTCCATATTTCGTTGGGAAACCAGGCAAGCAAATACTGGTGCCCATTCCCGGGCGTTGAAGCCTATCCGGTAATCGTCAGTTTCAATACTCAATCGGAAGCCCCTCAAACCATTACAATTTCATTAGGTAAAAAAGAAAAGTTAAAATGAGTATTAGAATATCTACCGTCATGTTTCGCTTTTTGGGGCGTTGCCCCAAACCCCAATTTCTTTTTTGTCTTGACACAAAAAAGAAATCAAAAAAAGTCAAGGCTGAGCCCGCTTCGCACGAAAAACTTACGCTTGACGGCTAAAATCTTTTAAACTCGCCTAACGGCTCAAACAGAAAAGATTTTTTACGCCGTCTTCACTTGTTTTTCGGCTCACCGGCCAAGGCCGGTCGTACTCTAAACGCTGATCGATAAAGCAATGAATATCTATAAAAATAAATATCAACAATGAAAAAGCTAACCACACTAATTCTGATTCTTCTGAGTATTCAAACCCTCTCGCCAGCCCAGAAAACCATCACGCAGGACGAGCGGATGCAATGGTGGCGCGAAGCCCGGTTCGGGATGTTTATTCACTGGGGATTGTACTGCATTCCAGCTGGTGAATGGAACGGAAAACCCATTGAGGGAATCGGTGAATGGATCATGAAAAGAGCGACCATCCCTGCGGCTCAATATCGTGAACTGGCCAAACAGTTTAATCCGGTCAAATTTAATGCACACGACTTTGTGGCAACCGCCAAAAATGCCGGAATGAAATACATCGCCATCACTTCGAAACACCACGACGGCTTTGCCATGTTCAAATCGAATGCGTCGAAATACAACATTGTAGATGCCACGCCTTACGGAAAAGATGTAATTAAAGCCCTGGCTGAAGAATGTCAAAAACAGGGACTGAAAATGTGTTTTTACTACTCGCAATCGCGCGATTGGAACGAACCAAACGGACTCGATAACGACTGGGACTTCCCGAAAGAACGCAATTTTCAAAAATACCTCGACGAAAAAGTGAAGCCTCAACTCACCGAACTGCTCACCAATTACGGGCCAATCGGGCTGATTTGGTTCGACACTCCAATGGATATTTCAAAAGAACAGGCACAAAGCCTGAAAGATCTGGTACGCCGGATTCAGCCCGAATGCATCATTAGCGGACGGTTAGGAGGCGGAGTTGAAACCGATTATATGTCGACCGGCGACAATGTGATCCCGGCAACTGTTACCCCCGGCGACTGGGAAGTTCCGGCAACCCTCAACAATACCTGGGGATTCAAGAAAAACGACCACGAATGGAAATCGCCGGAAGCGCTCACCCGTTTGCTTTTCGATATTGCCGCTAAAGGAGGTAATTACCTACTGAATGTGGGGCCAACTGCCGAAGGTCTGATACCTCAGGAATCGGTTGACATTCTGGGCAAAGTGGGCGAATGGATGAAAATAAACAGCGAATGTATCTACGGAACTCAGGCCAGTCGGTTCAAAACCGAGTCCAAATGGGGGAATATCACTCAAAAACAAGGCAAATTGTATCTGGGAATTTTCAACTGGCCAACTACCGATTTTTATCTGGAAGGTCTGAAAAACAAAGTCAAAAAAGCCTATCTGCTGGCCGACAAAGAGCAGAAAGCGTTGCCGGTTAAAGCTTCGTACAACAAGAAAACCGGTCACTATCGCCTGAAAATTGATCTGCCCCAAACAGCTCCGGATAAAGTTGTTTCAGTTGTTGTTCTTGAAATTGAAGGATCGCCGGAAGTTGAGACAGTCATTTGTCAGCAAGCCGATCAGTCGATTTTGTTGCCCGGAGTTTCCGGAGAAGCAAGCAAAGACAACAAACCTGCCGAACTCAAATTTACTGCCCGCGGTGGCGGTGCCGACTGGCACGATGCAGCTATCAGCCTGACATGGAATTTCACCGTTGAGAAAGCCGGGACCTACCAAATCGACCTGGTGACAACCGAAACCGGTTCGCATGGAGCACCCGTATGGCAAGGCGGACAAAAAATAAAAATCAGTTGTGCCGGGCAACTTCAGGAAACAACGATAACGGCCGACAGCAAAGAATACAATCAGCGCAGCCAGTACTGGAAACTGATTCATACTTCGGCCGGGAAAATCAAATTTGAAAAGCCCGGAACCTACGAATTGTCGCTCATTCCGGAGAATTTCGGCGAAATAAAAACAGGATTTACCTTCAAAGAAATACAGCTAACCCCTGTCAAATAAAGAAATTAAACCAGTAACAAACACAAAATTGATATGAAGACATTTATTGCCTTAATCATTTTAATCAACACAATTCTGATGGTTCCGGGGAAATCAACTGGACAAACGCGAAAAATCATTCAGGATACCCAAACACAAACCACTTTGATGCTGAAAGAAATTGAAGCCGCAAAAACCGGATGGGACAGCAAAAAAGGAACACTCGTTTCGCCGCGTTCGCTTACGCCAGATGGAAAACTGATTTTGGTTCCGTCGAAAGACTGGACCAGCGGGTTTTTCCCGGGAGTCATGTGGTTTTTATATGAATTTACCGGCGACAAAAAATGGGAAGAACAGGCCCGAGCCTTTACTGCCCAACTCGAAAAAGAAAAGCTGAATGGCGGAACCCACGACATGGGCTTCAAGATTTATTGCAGCTACGGAAATGGTTACCGTTTAACCAACGATGCTGCCTATAAAGACATTATCATCCAGTCGGCCAAAACGTTATCTACCCGGTTTAATCCGAAAGTAGGCTGCATCCGTTCGTGGGACCACAACGCCGATAAATGGCAATTTCCCGTGATCATCGACAACATGATGAACCTCGAACTGTTATTTGCCGCCACCCGGTTAACCGGCGATTCGTCGTTCTACAAAATTGCAGTAAGCCACGCCAATACCACCATGAAAAACCATTTCAGGCCCGACTACAGCAGCTATCATGTAATTGACTATGACCCGGCTACCGGAAATGTGCTGCATAAGAATACGCATCAGGGTTATGCAAACGAATCGGCATGGGCACGCGGACAGGCCTGGGGCGTTTACGGTTACACGATGTGCTACCGCGAAACCAAAAACCCGAAATACCTGGAACATGCCGAAAACATTGCCGCATTTATCCTGAACAATCCACATTTACCCAAAGATTTAGTTCCATATTGGGACTTCGATGCGCCCAACATTCCAAACGAACCGCGCGATGCATCGGCAGCGGCGGTAATTGCCTCGGCATTCTACGAACTCAGCCAATACTCGGCTAAAGGCAAATATTATCTGAAACTGGCCGACCAGATTACGAATAATCTGACCAAACATTACCGTTCTTCAATCGGTCAAAACAGAGGTTTTATCCTGATTCACAGTACCGGTTCGAAACCAATGAACAGCGAAGTGGATGTGCCACTCAACTATGCCGATTACTACTATCTGGAAGCCTTGCTGCGGGCGAAAGAACTGAAGGAAAAACCTGCAGTTGCGGAAAAAAAAAGCCCTTTTGAGTCGGTAACCCAACAGAAAATCATTGACGATGTAAAAAAAGAAACCATTGAAAAAGCTAATCAATTTCTGAAAGAAGAGCCGGTAACAGTGACAGCCTCAACCTGCAAACGCAGCGCTGGCGGGAAACATGACTTTTATTCGGAAGGCGATTACTGGTGGCCCGATCCGGCAAATCCATCTGGACCATATATCCAGAAAGACGGGCAAACCAATCCGGAGAATTTTGTCGATCATCGTCTGGCGATGATCAGGTTGAGCGAAATTACAGCCACTTTAACCTCTGCTTGGTTACTAACTGGCGAACAAAACTATGCCGATCAAGTTATGAAACACCTCAATGCTTGGTTTATTAGTCCTGAAACCCGCATGAATCCGAATATGCTTTATGCGCAAGCCATCTGGGGTCGTTTCACCGGTCGGGGAATCGGGCTGATTGACGCTTATCATTTGGTTGAAGTTGCCCAGTCGGCGAAAATGCTGGAAGCGAAAAAGGTGATTCCGGCAGAGCAGCTAAAACCGGTAAAAGCATGGTTTACCGAATTTCTGAAATGGATGACTACCCATCAGTACGGCATTGACGAGATGAACGCCAAAAACAATCACGGAACTTGTTGGGCGGTAACGGCTTCTGCCATGGCCGATTTAACCGGAAACGAAGAAGTGAAAACCTTGTGTCGCGAACGTTTTAAAACCATTTTTCTACCTACCCAAATGGCCGGTGATGGTAGCTTTCCGCTCGAACTGAAACGCACCAAGCCATACGGATATTCGCTTTTTAACATCGATGCCATGTGCAATCTTGCTCAGATTTTATCAACTCCGGAAGATAATTTGTGGAATTTTACTACGCCGGATGGCAAAAGCCTGAAAAAAGGAATGGAATTCATTTTTCCGTTTATTGCCGACAAATCGAAGTGGCCGTTTGCGAAAGACATTTACATCTGGGAGGAATTGCCGGTTCGTCAATCGTCGTTGTTATTCGCCGGAATGGCCTACGGAAATAACGACTACATCAACACCTATATGAAACTGCCAGCCAATCCAACCCATCCGGAAGTGATACGAAATCTTCCGGTCCGGCATCCGGTCATCTGGATAATGAACTTAGAATTGCCACAAAGACACTAAACAACTTACTAAAACCAACGAAATGAAGTACAAAAATCTATTTATTCTTTTCTTATTACTGCTTGGGCTTCAGGCCGCAGCACAAAATCCGCACATTCTGGTTGACTCGTCCGATAAACAGGCTGTCCGGACAAAAATTAACCAGCAACCCTGGGCAAAGTCAATTTTTGATAATATGAAGAAAGACGTTGACGAATATGTCAACCGTCATCAAACCGATCCGCAATGGATTTTGAGCCGTTACTTGATGAACCGCGTTCCGGGGAAACGTTATACACGCGTTTATTCCGACGAATCGGGGCAAAGATTGGTTAAATGGGAAGGCGATGCGCCTGTGCCAACTGTTCGCGTAAATACTTACCTGCGCACCCCGATCACTGAAAAAGGCACTTCGTACCGGAAGCCAACCCTCGAAGAATTGGTACCGAACGACACCGCGAAACTGATGAACCTGTATAATCCGGAGACCGATAAAAAGGAATGGACCGATCCGCAGGCCTATATTACATCGATCAACGGAGAAATCAATGATTTGGCGCTCGACGCAGCGATTATTTACTGGTTAACCGATGAAACGAAATATGCCAAATTTGCTGCCGATATACTCGACCAGTGGGCCAAAGGAGCCTATTATCAGGAGCCCATAATCGGGCCATGCCGCACCGGGTTTCTGGATATGCAAACCTTAGGCGACCAAACCTTCAGGCCAATTATTCTGGCTTACGATTTTGTGAAACCATTTATGGTACAGCAAAATTACGATCAGAAATGGTATCAGCCTGTATTCGAAAAATTCGCCTCTACCCTTGCCTTCCGCGGTTTCTGGAACAACAACTGGTACGCTGCTGAAAGTTCAACGTTGGTTTTTGCAGCGCTCAGCCTCGAAAACCAACAGAAAAAAGATTATTATCTTCAGTTTGTGCTCAGCAAAGACACCATCAACGGCGGATGCGGCCAGCTGGCCCTGCCTTCAACTGTTGAAAAGTGGCTGACGCACGATGGTCACTGGAAAGAACCGGGTGGTTACCACAATTATCCAGTCGGCAATTTACTGTTGTCGTCGCTGGCTCTGGAGAAGAACAGCTATGATATTTTCAGACGTTTTCCGGCACTTTTCAGGGCATCGTATGCCATGATCAAATATTCGTTCCCGAACCTGACCGTTGGTGCTTTTGGCGATACAGGCCGCGCATCGCAAAGCGCCGAGTCGCTCGAAATCGGCTTGCTGGGCGCTGTCAAATACAACCAACCGGAGTTGCCCGAAATGCTGGCCTCAATGAAAAAACTGATTGACGGAGGAATTTACAACCGGGAAAAATCCGATTTTTTGGGACTTCTGTGTTTCCTTCCTGACATTCCGGAGGCAAAAACCACCTACCAATGGCCGCGCACCGGAACACTTGAATTTGCCCGTTACTTTTTGCAGCGCAACGGAACCGACCCGAAAAACGGCCTGATGGTTGGCGTACAGGGCGCCACCTACAACCATAACCACTGCAACGGAATGGCTATGGAATTATACGGCTGCGGAACAGTTATGGGTATTGACGCCGGAACCGGCCCGAATTACGAACACCCTTTGCACCGCAATTATTACAGCCAGTGGGCGGCTCACAATACGGTTGTTGCCGCCGGAATGTCGAGTTCTGTTCCTTTCAGCGGATCGGCTGGAACAAAGCAAATTGGACAAATAGAATTGGCTGCCATGGAACCAATGCCTGATGCCGATGCTGTTTCGTCTGATTATTCTTTCACCGATACCCGCTACCTCGACAAATCGACTAACACTAACCAGTCGCGCACGCTGGGCATCGTCCGCACTTCTGCCAGCAATGGTTATTACGTGGATATCTATCGTTCGGACAATTCAATCAGCAACGATTACGTGTATCACAACATTGGCGACAATGTCACTTTCCTGAATGAAAAAGGTGAAGTATTGCAAACCGCTGAAGCCAAATATCCGGTCACAGAAAAAGATTATCCGGGATTCCGTTTTTATACCGATGTGCACAACCTGAAAAATTACTCCGGAAATCTGACTGCCCGTTTTGCAGTGAAAGACGATCAGCAAAACGAATCGTTTATGCAGGCGCTGATTGCAGGGAACGAAGGCCGGACCTATTATCAGGCTTATTCGCTGAAAACCAAAACAGCCGCCCAATACAATGGCAAGCCCCTGCCGCTGTTCACCATCCGCACCGAAACGGAAGCAAAATCAAAACCATTCATTGTGGTTTTCGAACCTTTCTCAGGAAAAAACGGGCAAACGGTTGAGCGAATCTCGGTCGAAAAACGAACCGACAGCGATACCTTCACTGCATTGACGGTTTACTGTAAAAACGCTTCAAAACAGGAAATTTTCCAGTCGAACGACCCGACAAAAACATTTGCCACACCAAAAGGTAACTTCAACGGATATTATGCTGTGGCTGGCTTCAATGCCGATAAACTTAGCTCGCTTTATCTTGGAAAAGGCACCGAAATTTCGCATTCGGGCTACACCCTGAAATCGAAAACTCCCGACGGCTCAGCAAATCTGACCATTAAAGGGAAAAACCTATCGATCAGCTGTAACCAGGAAACAGTGGTTGTTTTGCCACAAATGGTTAAAAAAGCATTGCTTAAACAAGGCTCAATTCAAAAAGCTCTGCCTGTGGATAAATCAGGAAAAGGTATTTTGATGACCGTTCCGGCAGTTGAAAACGGAGAAATAATTACAGAATAAATTATTGAAAATAAAAGAGGCCGTATTCAAAAAATATTAGTTTTTGGATGCGGCCTTTCGTTAAATGTTCTGTAATCTTTCGCTTTACCTTATTTGCGTCACTGTTAAAATCTAATTTCTGATTTATTGTTTCTGCATTTTTAAGGCATTCAGCAGCAGGTAGCCGAAGGCAACCAGCAAAACAATCATCGCACCGGTTTGCCCGGTTGAATCGGAAACCACGCCCATGATTGGAGGAACTACAGCACCTCCGGCCACCCCCATGATCAATAAACCTGAAATTTCGTTGGCCCGTTCGGGTTCTTTCCTCAGTGCTGCGGCAAAAACGATGGAAAATACGTTAGAAACCGCCAATCCAAGGCAGAAAATCATCACAAACATTACCCATAGATTGGATACAAAAATCAGAAGAACCATGGCCAGAACACCAACAACCATACTCGTGACATAAAACTTTCTTCCGGAGATTTTCATTAACAAAATAGCGCCAGAAAATGACCCGACTGTGCGAGCTGCAAAATAAAGACTCGTTGCTAATCCAGCTTCTTCCAATGGCATCGAAGTTCTTTCCATCAGGAATTTGGGCAATGTGGTGTTCAACCCCACATCAATTCCAACCAACAAAACGATGGCCAGGAAAAACATCAAAATCACAGGGTCTTTCAGCAGTCGGAAACTTCCGGCAAACCCGGTAGATACGCCTGTAGTTTTTTCTTCTGCAACCGGGGTTAATGTCAACCACAATCCTGAAATCAACGTTACCGCCGCGAAAATCGGGAAAATCAGTTTCCAGTTACCCAACGTTCCGGAAGCCACTCCGGCAATAATCGGCCCTGAAAACGAAGCAATTGCTTTCACAAACTGACCCAAAGTCAGGCTGCTGGTTAATTTTTCGCCACTCACCACATTGGTCAGCAACGGATTCAGAGAAACCTGAATGATGGTATTTCCAATTCCCAGCAAGGCAAACGCAATCAGGACCATTGTGAAGTTATACGAGGTAGACGGAACCAACAAGGCAAAAAACGTAATGGCAATACTGACCAAAACCGTCTGCTTCCGTCCGATCTTGTTCATCATCAGTCCGGTTGGCACCGAAAACACGGCAAACCATAGAAACACCATCATGGGCAACAGGTTGGCCAGCGAATCACTTAGTCCAAAATCCTTTTTGACGTAGTTGGCCGAAATGCCAACCACATCGGCAAATCCCATTATAAAAAATCCGAAAAAAACCGGCAACACCGCCAGGTTCATTTTTTTGTTATCCATAAGTTGGTTCTATAATTAGATTTTCGAAACAAGTGGTTCCATTTCGATCCAGAACTGTTCATCAAGCAGACGGGAACTGCCTGCCATAGCCGCCGATTCCATCAACTCCGAAATCTTGATTTTTACATTGATATTGCTCTCTGCCAGTGCCTTTTCAAATGAGGGTCCAAACAGTGAATAAGCCCCGGAAATGTTACCACCAATCACCAGACATTCGGCTTCGAATTTCAACAATAGAGGAGCAAGAAAATGTCCGATGGCGTTCCCGAAATATTCAAATATTTGCCAGGCATCCTCATCCTGGTTCACTCGCTCGGCTATTTCTTTCACTCCTGAAACCTGAATTCCGGTTCGTAAAAAATATTCTTTGATGAACCAGCGCGTCGAAAAATAGTCATCAGCAATCCCGTTTTCATACGGAATATGGTAAACGTATCCCATTTTTGGCACCCGGTTGCCCTCAATTACAGGAACGCCGTTGGTCAGGAATGCCGATCCAAATCCGGTCCCAAGAGTAATGGCTACTACATTGTTGTAGCCTGCTGCTTTCCCGGTCCAACATTCGCCAACGGCAAACGACAGCGCATCATTCAGGTAACGGAAAGGCATTTCAGCCGGAAGATTCAGCAGTTTTTTCAATTCCTCGCCCACATTTATTCCGTAAAGGTTGTCGTACTTGGCCACATTTTTCAGCAACGCCACGCCGGTTTTGTAATCGAACGGACCGGGCATGGCAAAGCCGATTCCGGCCAGTTCGTCAACCGCTACACAGTTCATGGTTCTTCGAAGGGCAACTGCCCAATCGCTCAGGATTTCGTCGGCCGAGGCCAGGTTGTTCACCTTTTGCTCCGCTAAACTTTCGGGAACCATTTGGCCTGTTTTCATGTCAATCAAAACGGAACTGATGTGACTTCCACCGATATCTACGCCTATTGCATATTTCTTCATTATCATGGATTTACTTCATAAACGCCACCACAAGCATGACTTCGTTGCCCGAATTACTCGTAACGGTATAGCTTTTAGCTGCCGCCGGAACCACAAATGTTTCGGCATAACGGAAAGTTTCCTTCAGCCCGTTTTCTGACTCTACAGTTACCGAAGTTCCTTCCACCAGACTAAGTACGTGAAATTTTCCGCCGGTTTCAACATGTATTTCAGAATTGAAATGATAGCGCTGCACCCGATAGGTGTGCTTTTCGTGCGTAGGCAGCTCGTAAAGTTTCCAGTCGCTGCCCTGCTGAACAAGTTGCGGAACCGAAATAAGTTCTTTCCGGGCTTTTTCGCCCTTGCGGTCGAAATAGAGGTTTTTCATTCCGTGATCGATGTTCAGCGGACGCGGTTTTCCATCCAGATCCGGACGCACCCAATCGTACATTTTGAACGTGAAAATGTAGGGCGTTGTACTGATTTCGAGCACCAGGTTATCGATGCCCGAACCATGAATAGTACCCGGAGGAATCAGAAACAGGTCATGTTTTTTTGCTGGATGAACCTGAACAAATTCAGTGATATCAATGGCTGTATTGGTATTGAAACTCTGCCAAAGCGCCGATTCAAATTTTTCGGGCTCTATATTATCCTGAAACCCAAGATAAACCTTTGCATCGTTCTTGCGGTCGAGAATATAGTAGGTCTCCTCCTGGGTAATGTCTTCGCCAAACTGTTCCTTGCAGTATTCGGGCCGCGGATGGCATTGCACCGAAAGGTTCCCGCCATCAAAGGTGTCCAGAAAATCGAAGCGCAGCGGGAAATCATCGCCATATTTGGCGCGGTCGGTTCCCAATACCGAATCACCTTCGCCAAACATCAGAAAATCGAATGATACTTCGAGCAACGATTCCGAACTTTCAAACACGATCCCATTTTCGGGGGTAATCAGCTCGAACGACCAGGCGTAATTGGGTGCTTCTTTGTTCAGCCCGTCAATGTGCTCTTTAATCCAGCTTCCGCCCCAAACGCCGGGTTCGAACCACGGCCGGGCGCGAAAAAAGTTTTGCCCCATCGATTTTAAGCCGTTCCGTAGAGTTTCGCCTGTCATCCACACAAAAACATCCTCGTTTTGCCCGTCAACAATGATATCGATGTTGCTTAGGATTTGCTTTTTGTGCCGGTTCAGAACCACCCAATCGATAAAATAATACCGTTTGTACATGGTTTTCATGTCGTAAGGCTGACTAGCTCCAAGATTTTTGACGCTTTTGGCCCGCGCCCTGAACTGAAGTTCGTTTTTTGGCAGATCGATGTAAAGGAGCATACCTTTCCAGCCCGAAAGTTGCGCACCCGGGCCGTAAACGATATTGACATCGGCCTGCGAATCCGGCGAAATATTTTTCAGCCTTTTGGCATCAAAATAGTCGGTTAAGCTGATGGTTGCCCGGGTTCCAAAGATTGAACCGACCTCGCCAATAAATGGGTCAATCAGCGCATCAATTTCCGGCTCCGGCTTAAATGCACTTTCCATATTGACCCAGTTCACTTTGATTCCAAAGTGGTCTGCCAACTGTTGCAGTTTTTCGCGAAAAACATCAAAGTACACCCCGATGTAACCATCGACAACCACCACCGGCTGCGAAAATATCTTTTGGGCAAGCTTTTCAAAATCAGTAAGAATCTGCCCTTCATCCAGCTTAAACGACGGATAAATATCGTACGAATCGGGCGCTGCGCCGCTTTTCCGGTAAGGCATTAAAAATTGTGTTGTACTTCTTTTCAGTTCCATTCTAATCTTTTTCTATATCTGTAACTTTTTTCCCTAAACAATAACGCTAAACAGCATTACCTCTAAAGCAATCATTTCAAATTTGTATTCGGGGTTCCGCCCAATTTGATTAGCATTTTACCGCCATCAACAACCTTTTGAAACGGAATAAAACAGGTATTGGATTCTTTTCCGTTTACCTGAATTGACTGAATATATTGACTTGAAACTGAATTATTCTCCGTTTCGATGCAGAATGTTTTCCCCTTAAAATATTTGGGATTCAGCTTGATGGTCACCTTGTCGAACAACGGACTTCCAACCTGGAATTGCGGATTGATTTCGGTCAGACCTTTTACGTCGAATAACCCGATGGAAGACATCACATACCAGGCACCCAGCTGCCCCTGATCTTCGTCCTGACCATACCCGTAGCCATGAATACCTTCAGTACCGTAAAACTCGTTGCAAATGGCGCGAACCCATTTCTGCGACAACCATGGTTTTCCGGAGAAATTGAACATCCACGACACATGCAGATTGGGTTGATTTCCGTGGTTGTACAATGTTTTCAGTCCGGCAAAAGCATCAACTTCTTTACCACCGCCAAAAATATTTTTCTGCGATTCGATGAAAATACTGTCCAGCCGGTTGTTGAAGGTTTCCTGTCCCAGCATTTTAACCAGTTCTTCCGGCTGATGCGGCACATAAAAGGTATATTGCACCGCATTACCTTCCTGAAAACCGCGCCAGGGAGCCAGCGGATCGAACTTGTCGATGAATTCGCCTTTTGAGTTTTTGGGCCTGATCAAACGAGTCTGCGGATCAAACAACAGTTTCCAGCCATCTGACAATTTTATAAATTGTTCGTAATCATCCATTTTGCCGAGTTGTTTGGCAAACTGTGCCACAGCATAACTGCTGAATGAATATTCCAGCGTGTGCGAAGCTGCAAAACCCGATCCTTCCGGAGTCGACTTCATACTTAGATGCTCTTCATACGGAGAATAGCCCCGTTGTACAAACTGGACGACATCCATTTTTCCGGCACCTTCAATGCGGCCTTCAGAGCCAATCTCGTTTTTCAACGCCGCTTCGTAGCCCAGTTTCACATCAAAGTCGCGGATACCGCAGTTGTAGGCCGAAGCAATGGCCAGACTGGTAAAATTCGTTCCCACACCCGAAACATATTTGCTGCATGCAATTCCGTCGCCCAACCATCCGGCGTCTTTGTAAACGAGCAACTGGCTTTGTACCCAATCGGAATAATACTCCGGATAGGCCACCGCCCAAAGCTGGGTAAGGTTCCAGAATGCGCCCCAAATGGCGTCGGTATTGTAATGGTGGTGAATAGGTTGCCCTTTGGCATTGAGAGCAATCTGCCCATTTTCGCCGTTATTTTTCGGATAAGCACCGTTGACATCGCTGGCCAGCCCGCGCCCCAACAACGCATGAAACAATCCGGTATAAAATTTCACCTTATCGCTTTCAATTTTTCCTTCAACGGTAATCCGGCTGAGGTATTCCTCCCAGGTCGCCAAGGCAGCTTTTTTAGCCTGATCAAAATTTAGATTCTTTGCCTCTGCGTCAAGGTTCAACCGAGCATTTTCAACCGAAGTATAAGAAAGTCCAAGCTTTATTTCAATGGACTCATTTTCTTCGGTACTGAAGGTAAAGTACAACCCGGCGCCGACACCTTTCTCTTCCTTTTTATCCGGAGTTATTTTATCCTTTACAAAACTCCCAACCGAAGCAGGCTTTTTATTTATTTCTCCGGAAAAATACATGCGTACATCGGCACCCTTTTGGTAAATATTCACATATACCGGCGAGGTAATCACGTAGCCTTCAATGCGGCCATCGTTGGTGTATTTTACGAATGCATCTTTCACCTTGCCACTTTCGCCCTGCTGGTTACCAATGTCAAAAAGAATATGAGCCTGATCGGTTTTCGGGAAAGTATAGCGATGAAAACCAACACGCTTGGTGGCAGTCAACTCTGCTTTTACCCGATAATCTTTCAGAATAACCGAATAATAGCCCGGCATAGCATGTTCGTCTTTTTTATCGAAAGTGGAACGATAGCCTTCTTCGGGTTTATCGAGCGCGCCGGGTATGGTTTGAAGTTTTCCAACAATCGGTGCAAGTACCACTCCCCCAACCTGAAATTCGTGGAAATTGGCAAAACCTTCAATGGACGTATGCCTGAAATCGTAGCCTACAGCCTGCCAGCCATCCGCATTTCCTAAATGAGCATCGGTTGACGGGGCCAGCTTGGCCATGCCGAACGGAACCGCAGCAGGCGTATAAAAGAACCAGCGGCAATGGGCCGTTCCGATGTTGGGATCGACATAGTCAATCGGGCGTTTAAATTCCTTGCCTTGGGCTGAAAGTACCGCTCCAATTATAAAAAATAGGATAAATTTGAATTTTGAGTAGCGCATATTTTTCGTTTTGTATTGCAACATTAATTTGATTCCATTCCTTTTATTCCCCAGCTCATATTTGGTTTTTCGCCCATTTCCAGAATGAGGTTTCCACCTTTTAGCAATTCGGACGCCGGAAAACAGAACGATTCCAGTTTTTTACCGTTCAGTATGGCACTTTGCACATACATATTTTTGCGTGAGGCGTTGCGGGCTTCAATCGTGAACAGCTTGCCACGGTTATATCTTTGTCCCAAGTCGATAACAATTTTCTCGTAAAGCGGACTGGCAATTTCGTAAACCGGATTCACCCGGCAACCACCATCAGTCTGGAAAAGTCCGATAGATGCCATGATCAGCCAGGCGCTCATTTGCCCCTGGTCTTCATCGCCCAAATAAGCATTGGCCAACCCGCAACCATAATATTTTTCGATGATTGAGCGGCTCCAGTGTTGCGTGAGCCAAGGTTTGCCAACCCAGTTAAACAGGAAGGCAAAGTGCATCGATTGCTGGTTTCCCTGCACCACCGGATAGTCCCAATACTGATCATTCGGTGCATTGTACCGCCACGGTTCACTGGCCTTAAAGCCCCAGTTCAGCCGCTCGATAAACTTATCTTTGCCAATGTATTTAGCCAGCTCCGGAACATCCTGCGGTACGAAATAGCTCAACTGCCATGAATTTCCTTCAACGTAATGGTGGTTTCGTCCAGTTTGGAACGGATCAAACGGGGTTTCAAACGTACCGTCGCTGTGCTTCATCTGGGCGTAACCGGTTTCCCGATTAAACGCGTTTTTCCACCACTGGCCGCGGTCAGCAAAAACAGCATAATCGGCCTCTTTTCCCAATGCTTTGGCAAACTGCGAAACTGTCCAGTCGTCGTACGAATATTCGAGCGTATTCGAGAAACGCCCCAAATCCGAAGGCACATATTTATATTTCAGGTACGGAACTAAATCGCGATTTCCGGCAAAACCTCCTGCAACCTGAGAGGCTGGCGTGGTTTGCATTTTTTTCATCGCCTGAAATGCCTTTTCCGCATCAAAATCGCGGATGCCCATTTGATAAGCCGATACCATCTGCGGAATTTCGTGTTCGGCCACCATCACCGGGATGTACTCCATTCCGGCCGGTCCTTTGGCCAGCCAACCGTTCACTTCGTAAAGCGCCAGTTGCGAATTGATCCATTTTGACGACCATTCGGGAGTAACCAAATTCCAGAATTGGTTGAGGTTCCAGAACGTATTCCAAAACGCGTCGCACCCCAGTGCCAGGTGATCGGGATTCGCGAATTTGTGTCTGGTTTCATCTGGAGCAATCCATTCGCCATTCACATCGCTCCACGTGTTGCGGCAAAGCGAACGGAAGAAATTGCTGTAAAAACGAATTTTTTCAAGCTTATTATCGGTAGTAATTTCGATTCGCGACAAATAACTGTTCCAGACTTTCTTCTGATTTTCGACCACTGCGCTGAAACTCCAGCCAAAAGGTGTTGATATTTCAGTTTCGAGGTTTTCAGCCGCATTTTGAATGCTGACCAGCGAAATCCCGGTGCGCACCCGAACAACCGGCGATTTTTTAGTATCGAATTCCACGTAAACGCCGGCATCCTTCAAATCTTTTCCACTGATTGTCCCACTATTGATGACTTCATTATTTTTCCATCCGCCAATCTTTTTGATGGGCTGATCAAATTCAATCACAAAGTTGACAGTATATTCCTGGTCGGCATCGTTACTCCAAACCGTTGGGCGGGGCGACAACTGGTGGCTTTTCCCTTCTATCCGGTAATCGCTCACCCTGGTGATTTCAACATCTTTTAACTGATAATCATATTCAGCCTGAACATGCATGTCGATCATCACACGGCCATCCTGATCTTTTGGGAAGGTATACCGCTGAAAACTGCACCGCATGGTTGCCGTTACCTCAGCCCATATTTTGGTATCGGGCATATACACTTTATAAAAGCCAAGCGGCGCTTCTTCGGTCGATTTGTCGATCCGTGAACGATAGCCCGAATCCGGATCAAACTGATCGCCAACTTTAGTTTGTAACTCGCCATTGGTGGGCATCATTCCCAATCCGGCCATGGTCCATTCGTGGATGTGACTGAAACAGCCTATGGTTTCGAAAGTTGTTTGGTAGCCAGCCTGCCAGCCTATATTCTGATTATCCGGGCTCAGCTTTACCATACTGAACGGCATCCACGGCCCGGGCGCGATCATCCAGCGCGAATGAGCCGTGCCGATGCGGGTATCAACATATTCGGCCAAGGTTTGCAGCTTTTCAGGAGAACGACGAACAACGCCGGTTTCAGCCTCTTTGCCGTTGACCAATATCTTGTAATTACTGTCCTTGGCTTTGGAAACAGCGTTCATAGGCACTTCCAGCTGATAACGGGCGGTATCCAAATGAGTTTTGAATATTGAATTTCCGTCTAGAATCACTTCCAATTCCAGCTTTTCTGAAAGATGCTCCACATCGACAAGCAATGGCTGAACCTTCTTTTTGCCCGACTGAAGTTCGTACCCGGCAGGTTTAACTGACCGAATAAAAACCTGATCATTGGTGGTAAGCACAACACCATCCGGTCCTTCCAGCCGCACCTGATCGAAGACCACCCAAGAACCTTCCAAAACGGTAATCGTCACACAATTTCCGCCCTTTTGAATGATATTTTTATCTGCTGGAATTTCCAGAATGCGCTCAGAACCTGAAGTTTTTCCTGTAAGTGAACCATCGCTGCCACCTTTTAGCAGAAATTTATTTTGCTGAGCATTGATATTAACTTTCAGCAACGATTTTTTCGGATTCGAATCAACCAAATCAACAATTAGTTTCCAATCACCTCCGGATGGCAGATCTTTAATACCGAATAGAATATTTATTTCGTGGGTGCGCCAGCCCGAAGTTCCCCCCGTTCCGCCCCAGGTATCGTCGGGTCCCGGCAACACATAAGGAAAATCCTGCGAATCGACCGAGTGCCCAATCAGGAAATAGCGGTCTTCGTAACCAAAATCTTTGCTGAGAAATTTTTCGTAGTCTGCCGGCCCCAATGCCAGATCGGCTGAAGAATTATCGTTTCTACCAATTTGCCAAATGGTTCCGGCTTGCAATACATGGTGAAACAGTAATAGGAAAAACAGAAGTTTAGTTGATTTAGGCATATTGTTCGCTTTGGATTTGTATTTGCTTTAACCAATGAACGGAAATCCACCCAATATTTCTACTTTGTGAATTTGAAATTGTTCATACATTTATAACAATGTGCAAACATATTCAATTTTCAGATATGGACAATCGTTGCTAAAAATATTTTTAAAAGAAATCATTACCAGACAACAACTTTCTTATATAGAATTAAATACAACTCAAAACTTTTCCTCATTTTAAATATGTGCATACATTTCAGTAATTAACCAGTTTAGGTTGTTATATTTGTGCCATTAATCAGTTTAAATCATGAATCTGAAAATCGATCATAGCAGCTCCACTCCATTACATTCTCAGGCCGAGAAACTGATCAGGGAATTAATTTCAAGGGAGGAGTACCAAAATGGAAAACTGTTGCCCAGCGAGGTGGATTTATCGCTTCAATTGGGAATTTCGCGAAATACATTGCGACATTCCATTAATAAACTGGTTAATGAGGGCTTGCTGATCAGGAGAAAAGGTTACGGAACAAAGGTAGCTACAAAAGGGATTTCGGGCAGGGCAAAAAACTGGCTAAGTTTTTCACAGGAAATGAAAGCGCTCGGCATCACTGTCTGTAATTTTGAACTTCACGTGGGTTGGCAGATTCCCAGTCCTGAAGTAGCCACCTTTTTTGAAATAAAATCCGATGTAAGAGTTCTATCGCTCGAAAGGCTTCGCGGAAAGGAAAATTTCCCGTTCGTCTATTTTATTTCCTGGTTCAACCCCGAAATTGGATTAACCGGCAATGACGATTTCAGTCGCCCCCTATATGAAATACTCGAGGAAAAATACAATGTCAAAGCATCACTTTCGTACGAAGAAATAACCGCTATTAAAGCTACACCGTTCATTTGTCAAAAACTTGAAATAGATAGTGACGAACCTGTTTTATTCAGAAAGCGCCTGGTTTACGACGAAAACAAACGGCCCATCGAATATAACTTTGGCTATTATCGCGGCGACAGCTTCGTTTATACCGTCGAAAGCGAGCGAAAATAACTTTATCAAAATTTCTTCTATAAATACAAAGCTCTGCAATCACTAAGATTACAGAGCTTTATAAATTTGGAAATGTTACTCTGATGGAAGTCTTAACTTGTCCTTATTTCACCTAATTTTAACAGAAATATCCCATTTATCTTCGGACACTTAGAAATGGCTTCTCCTTTTCGAATTTAACGTATTAATACCGTATTGATTTTTTACCATAATTTCAATCAGATACCATTGAGAAATCAAAATACTTTCCCCAAAGGGTTCTTAAGTAAGTATCAAACTTTCTTTCATTTTCGTGAAGTACGATGATTCGCGCCCCACGTTCCAAAATCTCATCATAAGCAGAGGCATATCCGGTTTTCCGGCCATATCCCAGGCAGATGCCGGCAAGTTCGCCAACAAAATCGTTGTTGTGGTCGTGTCCGACAAATACCCCAGCCACATCTCCTTTCTCAACAAAAGAACAAAATAACCCGCTGTTCAGTCTTGGTGAACAAACCGGTTCGGCTGTGCTGCCGAGCACCGACTTTTGCTTTCTGACCACTTCAAACTCGGGCAATGGAATGTGAAAAAAAGCCAATGCCGCAACTGGTCTCCCTTCTTTCCGTGCATAAGCTTCACTCTGTTTCCGGTACCATTGGATCTGGTCATTCTTTATCCAATCGTACACGCCCATGGTTGTATCTTTGGGATATGAATGAGAATCGAACAAATATATGGCCCAGGGAGTGTTATTCCCATTTGTTGAAAGTATTGGAAAAGAACAATTTCCTGCACCTGAAAGCGATTGGTCTGCATTGTAAGTCAGGTTAAACTTATTGCTTTGAAGAAAATGAAGAATTTCGGATTTTGACATGTCCGATTCGGTATCGTGATTTCCAAATGTAATGGCAAAAGGAACTTTGGCGTCCGACATGGGTTCAACTACATGTTTCCAAATCTCTTTGGCCCCGGCCGACACAACAATATCACCCGTCAGTACGACCAAATCAGGATTTTCTTCTCGGATAATGGACCTCATCAGCCGGTAGGTGCTGTCATTTTTTGAGGCAAATTCAGTACCTCCAATCAAATGCAAATCGGTAAACTGAACAATTTTGAAGCTGTGATTCCTGAATTGCAAAACAGGCTTTCCAGCCGATGCATTCAACGTCAGCAGGAAAGTCAGTAATATCAGCAGTATTTTGATTTGATTCATTTCAATAGCATTAGTTTTTCTTCGGGGTAAGTTTAATGAATGTGACTCCGTGATAGGCTACATTGGTCGAAAACTGATCAGTAAATACACCGAGATCCTTTTGACGCCATAAATCCCTTACCGTGTATTTACCTTTTAGTTTCAGATCAGCAAAATTCAAAGTAATGGCATAGCGGGCTTTCTGAATTTTTTCACCATCAGCCTTATCCCATAAAATGTAATACGGATCGACATGGAAGAATCCGACGGCAATCGAACCATCTTCCAGGTATTTGTACCAGATCTGTCCATTTTCAGTCTGAATTTTGTGTGCCGGCATCACTGCTGCATCCTGATCGACGGCTATAACCTCGTCATTGGTTAATAAATTCAGGGTAAAATCATCCATTCCCGACATGTCGCAGCCAATAAGCAAAGGCGCCGACAACAGGCTCCATAAACTAATGTGTGAATACTGCTCATCGGCCGTCAGATACGAATCGTGAACCTTGCTGCCCCAGCCCAACCCGAGTTTCCCTACAACCAGCATATCTGGATCGTTGTATTTTCCGGGGCGGGTAGCCGAAGCGCAAACATCCTGAAAAAAGCCGATGCACCGAACAATGTTCCATTCATCAGTTATGTCACGCGTGGTTCGCCACAAATTGCCACCGGCCTCCTGTCCCCAGTTCCACACATTGGGAGCACCATATCCCACACAGTAAACAATATCGCGGTTGACTTTATCGAGGGCTTTCCGCATCACCATGTACGGTTGCTTAATGAGCTCTTCAGTAGGGTTTGGCGCCACATCGCAGTAATAACAATAATCGTATTTCAGGTAATCGACACCCCAGCTGGCCCAGGTTTGAGCATCACGTTCTTCGTATTTGTAGCTTCCCAGATGTCCTCCGCAAGTTTTGGGTCCTGGTGACGAATAAATCCCAAATTTCAGTCCCTGATCGTGGATGTAATTGCAAAGCCCGGCAAAATCCGGGAATTTTTCGTTCCCGGGCAGTTCGCCTTCTTTCGTCCGTTCGTTGGCTTCCCAGCCGTCATCAATGTTAATGTATGTCCAGCCGTGGTTCATCAGGTTTTCGTGCATGAAGCGGGCGGCATCCTTTACTTTTTCTTCATTTACTTTCAGACCCCAGCAGTTCCAGCTATTCCAGCCCATCGGAGGGGTAAGGCATATTTCGTCGCCTGCTTCGATACGCAAAACACGTGAATCACATCCCAGGCTGTTTTCAGCCTGTAAAACCACCGGGTAGGTTCCGCGTTTTTCGATTGAACCGGTAATTATCCCGGTTTTGGAATCTAATGCCAGTCCTTCGGGTAAATTGAGGGCAGCGAACGACATGGGACGCTTCCCGGTTGCCGCAATTGTCAGTAAAAAAGGACTCCCCGGACGAACTCCAAATACTTTTGAATTGTTAATTCTGGGGCGATCGTCTGGTTTTGGGGTCAGGATATGCTTTTCAACTGCAACAGGTTCGGGCTTAACTGTTTCGGGAATAACGCTCCCTGTTGTTTCGAATTTGGCTTCCAGCCAGTCGGCATGATCGTACATAATGCCATCGCCAGCCTCAACCACAAGCAGCGCCAGCTTTTGCACATTTTTCAGATTGACAGAAAATTTCAGAGCAGGCATCCCCTTGTGTATGATGCCACTCGTCCAGATCACTTTCTGATCGGCAATAAGCTGAAACTCCATATTCATGGCGAAATCGTTGCGGTCGTCGGCTCCGACAAATCCGGAAAACGATGTTGCTTTTCCTCCCAGGTTCACCAGGTAACGACTGATGGAATGTGTTCCGATTCCACGTTTGTATTTCACTCCGGCAACCTGCAACGGAGTACCCAATATCGATTTGTTTACATGTGGCAGTTCCCCAGTCCTGCCACATGGTTTGCATACTGAGCTCATCGAGCCAGATGACTTTTGAGAAACCCGTAAAAGGCAAAAGCAGCAACAGTAACCCGTAGATTATTCGTTTCATTTTAGTTGATTTAGGTCGAATATTTATTCTTCAAATACTGAAATTCCGTTGCTTGTTCCAAGGAAGACTTTTTTGTCGCGGACTTTAATAACCTGTACCCGGTTATCGGCCAGTAAACTGTTCTCTTTGGTGAAAGTTTTCCATGCCGATCCATCAAAAACCGACACGCCTTTGTTGGTTCCCACCCAAATGTTGCCCGACGAATCTTCGGCTATTGAAAGGATCAGGTTATCAGCCATACCGCTGTTTTCTTTCCTGAAAACATTCCATTTTTCGCCTGAAATCCTGACCAGTCCGTTGCAGGTACCAGCCCACACATTTCCTTTTGAGTCAGAGGTCAATGAATACACATCGTTGTCGGGCAGTTTGCAGTTTTGCTTATTATACAATGTCCAGGCTCCGTTTTCGAATTTCGAAAGACCGTGATAGGTACCAAACCACATGGTGTTTTTTGAGTCGCAGGTTATCGAAATCACCGAATTGTCACCAAGTTTGACATCCTCAGCTTTGTAAACAATCCATTTTTTCCCGTCAAAATTACTTACGCCACCGGCTTTGTTATTCACATCAATTTCGCCTTTGCCATCCAGATTGACAGCGCCGCCGCCCCAGTCGCCAATCCAAATGCTGCCATTGTTGTCAGCAGAAATCACGTTTACCGAGTTGGTAGGAGAAGCCTCCTGCACCTTTTCCCATTTCTCGCCGGTTCCGCTTTTAAAAACGCCTCCGCCCCACAAACCAACCCATTTTGTATTATCGGGAGCAATAAAAAACGTTTCGACATAGGTTTCCGGTCCCTGTGCGAGCCATTGTCCATTGACATTTGTATAAACACCGTTCCAGGTTCCCACCCACATTTTGTCGTCACGGTCGAAACAAATCGAGCGAATGTCGTTTTTAGGAGAGCAATCATTTACGATCCTGGAACTTTCCCAACGGCCCGTTTTTGATGTGCAAGCCGCAGCCAAAAGGAATATTGCTATTATCGTCTGGATTTTTTTCATTTTTCTCACCGTTTTTGAGCGTTGTACCATTTCATGTAATCGTTATATAGTTTGGCCGAGTCGGGGTGTCCTACGGTTGCAACAGAACCGGGTTTGTTCATTATTCCCAGGTATTGATACACTAGTATTTTCTCGACAAAGGGAGAAATGTCTTCCATTTGTTTCAGGATACGCTCGAAATCAGCAGGCATGAGTGCGCTTTTGTACACATCGCCTTCAAATTCAAAGATTTCCATGTCGGCCCAGAGTTTTGAGCGGCCAGCTTTTGCATGAACCTTGCTCAATGCTTCGTAGTATTTTCCGGCTGTACCAACCTTTGTTTTTTTCACGCCAATTTCATCCTGATAAGCAACAATGTCGATATCAAGTTTTTCGAGCTGCCGGACATACTTATCGTCGGCACGTACCGACTTGGTGCCGTAGGGGGCAATCAGGTTCACCGAATTTGGGGTCAGTTCCTTTGCTTTTTTATTGCACCGGTTCACATAGTTGATGGTTGTATCGTCAATTGTGTTCCAAAGCCCCGATTCGTTGGGATAGTACCAGCCGTAAAAACTCTTGTGGTGAGCATATTTTCCGGCCACTTCTTCCATCCCTTTTTCGCGAAGGGCTGCAATTTCGTTGCTGGTCATCATTTTGTTTCCTTCGCGCCAGTCGGCCCAAAAGTCGTTGCTTACGAAAAACTTAATTCCGCACTCATCGGCTGCTGAAAGAACTGCCTCAAGAGGGTCGGCACAAGCATAATCGTATCGTGGCTGAAGCTTCGACGGGTAAAATGTTTTGCCATCGTTGGCCACCGCCATCAAAACGAGGTGTTTCATACCGGTTTCACTGATTTCCTTCACTTTGGCCTTCCACTGTTCTGTGGTGAACTGAGGCAGAACCGGGTTCCAGTACTTTCCTTCCGGAGCGAACCCATGTGTAAATTCGAACCACGAACCGGCAATAGGCTTAATTGCAGAATTGTTTGTGGTTGCGGTCATGACCGAAGAGAACAGCTGATTGTGCATGAGTATCGCTGCGGACGTCAATCCTGACGCCTGTAAAAATTTACGTCTATCCATAATTAATTCATTTAAAATGAAGGGGCTCCCAAATGGAATCCCCTTTTATTTTCTCAGATAATAAAAGTGGCACTGATCAGAACAACGAATTCGAGACCTTATTAAAGTACAGGATGCATTGTTTGATGTCCGGAACCGAATTATCCCAGTTGTATTCGTATTCGATAGAGAATAGTCCCTTGAAATTCTGCCGTTTCAGTTCTTTAAGCATGGCATCGACATTGCAGATCCCGGTTCCCCAGATCACGTCGTGCTGTTCGGTTTCGCCGGCTACTTTTTCCTTTACATCCTTGAAATGCAAGGTTTTTATCCGGCCTTCATACTTTTTGAGCGCTTCAACCGGATCGATTCCCATTCGCTTCCAGTGACCAACATCGGCACAGGCGCCAATGCGGTTGCTCAGTCCTTTCACCGCGTCGAGGAACAACTGTGGTTCCCAGTAGGCCGATGGTTTCGGATGGTTGTGGATGGCCACATCAATCTTGTACTGGTTGGCCAGCTGGTCGATGTATTTCAGGTATTTATAATCGGGTTCGCAGGTAATGGTTTCAATTCCCATCTGTGAAGCAAATTCGAAAAGTTTTTTCCACTCCGCTTCGTTGTCGCAAATGATAACACCGCTGGCCACAATTTTAACGTCTTTCGATTTGGCATAAGCCAGCACTTTGGCCTGTGTGGCCTTATCCATGTTGTAGTCCATTTTGCCCTCGATACCTTCGCCCAGCGGCTGCCCGTAATACACTTCGATGTATTTCAGGCCAAGATCGTGGGCTTTATCGATGGCTTCTTTCAGGCTGAACTTGTGAAACGTGTAAGCCTGAATGCCAAGGCGCCATCCAGCTTTTTCCGCTTTACTTTGCTGGGCATTGGTATGTACCGAAAGCAGCATGACCAAAACAAGTAAAGCCGAACTTTTGATTAGATTCCTCATAGTTGATTGATTTGATAAATAATACTATTCATTTGGCATTTCGGGCAACGACCAGCCGGAACGATAAGTATGTTTAATCCATTCCCTGGCCATTTCCTGCGCATTGAACTCGGCAAACCGCCGGTCAAACCGGGGATCACCGTCGACGACCGAATAATTGTCAACCGTTACGATTTTGATTTTGTCGTTTGCTGAGATGTTTGTGAACTCCATTTTTTCGCCATCCCATTTCAGTTCACGGTGCAAACCCTGCAGCCCCGACAACCGGACCGCCAGCACACCCATAACGACCATTTCGTTGAACGGCCCCGAGAACTGGAAGTTCGACGAGGATTCTTTCCTGTTTTCAGGCGACTCTTTACAAGCCCTGATCCAATCCTGTTCGTGGGCATTGCTTGCCCAGATATTGCCGTTTCCGCCCTTGATGCGCGGAATCGAAGGTTCAGGCTGTTTGAAATAAGCCATTTCGGATTTGGGCAACAAGGTTGGGTTCATGCCGTAGCAACCGGTCATTATTTTCCCTTTTGTTCCGACGAAAATGATTCCGCCGTTTTCGTCGCCCATCATTTCGCCATCGTTCAATTCTTCGGGACGATCGGGCACCAATCCACCGTCGTACCAATGCACTTTAACTTCAGGCATTTTCACATTTCCTTTTGGTTTCCGTGCCGGGAAAGTATAGGTGACAGTCTGAGCCTGTGGCGGAGAATAAAGATTCGAGAGTGTTGAACCAGCCATTACGCTGGTTGGATACTTCAGGTCGAGGGCCCAATACAGGGGGTCCATAATGTGGCAGGCCATGTCGCCCAGCGCGCCGGTTCCAAAATCCCAGAACCCACGCCAGTTCCACGGCGTATAAGCCGGATCGTAAGGGCGTTCTTTGGCCGGACCGACAAACAGGTTCCAGTCCAGATTCTTTGGCACGTCCACGCCTCCTTTAGGTTCAGGAAGTCCCTGAGGCCAGATGGGGCGGTCGGTCCAGCAATGCACCTCGTACACCTCGCCAATGATACCCGATTCGATCCACTCGGCAATCTGACGGCACCATTCGAACGAGTTGCCCTGGTTTCCCATTTGTGTGGCCACTTTGTATTTTTTTGCAAGTTTGGTAAGCAGCCTGGATTCGTAAACCGAGTGCGTGAGCGGTTTTTGCGTATAGGCATGTTTTCCCAGGGTGATGGCATGGGCGGTAACCGCAGCATGCGAATGATCGGGAGTTGCAACCATTATGGCATCGATAGAACTGCCAAACTCGTCGAACATCACGCGCCAGTCTTTGAACTGTTTTGCTTTCGGGTAATCCTTGAATGTTTTAGCGGCGTAGCCCCAGTCGACGTCGCACAGGGCCACAATGTTTTCGGTTGACATGTTGCGAAGGTTGTTTCTTCCCATACCGCCAACGCCAATGCCGGCAATATTTAATTTGTCGCTCGGGGCAACCGATCCAAAACTCTTTCCCAAAACACTTCCGGGAACAATGGTTAGCCCAACAGCAGCTGTTCCAATTGTTCCGAGAAAATTTCTTCTTGAGATTTCACTCTTATTATTTTTCATGCTTAGTTGATTGATTATTTAGGTTTAAACTTCGAATAACAACGAGGCCGTCTGCCCAAATGCGTTTATAAGGGCCGAAACAATTTTTCGAATTTTAGCTGAAGTGCTGGGAATAGTTTGAAGCAAAGTCAGGGCTTCACTCAGAGTGAAACCCTGACTAAGGACAACAGCCTCGATTGATTAGTAGAAAACGTTGAGCAATTTCCTATTTGTAATTATCGTGCTGAACGAGAACACCGTTAGAAATGTCAATGTCGGTTTGAGGTATTGGGAAAGGCCAGCTTTTGGCGCTTACTAGTTTTCCTTTATTCGCATAAGGTTGCTTGGTATTGTAAGCATTCATTACAGTGACATAGTCACCCCAGCGCAGAAGATCGAGGAACCTGTAGCCTTCCAGTCCAAGTTCCCATCTTCTTTCGTTCTTGATTGCCTTTAACAAATCGTCGCTTGATTTAACTGCCAGGTTATCCTGGAAATAGCTATCGTCAATAGCGACTAATGTTTTTTCTGCGGCTCTGTATGCTGCTTCGCCATCTTTCTTTGAAGTAGTTACGAATGCCCGGTAACGTACTTCGTTGATCAGGCTGGCAACTTTTTGCTTATCGCCGCCTGTTTTCAGTAATGATTCGGCATACATTAAGATTACATCGGCATAACGGATGTAATAAGGAGTCCAGTCAGAGCGAATGTCGCCCAATGAATATCCATTTCTGAATTTGTCAGGCACGAATGCTTTTCGGCTTTGCTGATAATGAATGTTGTCATAACCTTTATAGCTGTGCGTAATTTGCTTTCCATCAACATTTGGGAAGATGTCGCCCGATTCGATCACTGAAAACAATTTCCGGGGGTCTCTGGCATCAAACGATTCAGCAAAATCGCGGGTTGGGCAATTTCCGCCCCAACCGCCAACTTCACCACGTCCGGCATACATAACGGCTGTGCAATAGCCAATGTCCATATAACCAGGCACATATTTTCTCAATATTGTAAAAATACATTCCAGAGAAAGCTCTGAAGCATGATCTCCTGCAAAATAATCGCCGCGGAAAAGATTCTGATAATCGGGAACCAGGCTAAATGCATGACTGTCGTATACTTCTTTTGCCGATTTAAGGGCAAGCGAATAATCAGCGGCAGCATCACCGGTAATTTTTCCCTGTTCTTCCATGCCTGCAAAGAAAAGGCATACCCTTGCTTTGAACGCATTGGCAACGTATTTGTTAATTCTTCCATAATCGCTGGTTGTTGCGTTGGTTGGCAAATTTGGGTCGGCAATAGCTTCGTCGATATCTTTGATAATTTGAGCCTTCAGGTTTTCGATAGTAGCCTTTGCCGGTAATTGTGTTGGAACTGGAGTTTCGGTAATGAGCGGAACAGGACCAAAAGTAGTTACAAGATCAAAGTAATACCAGGCACGCAAAAATTTCAGTTCAGAAATGTAGCGTGATTTTGTTTCAGCTGAAAGAGCGCTACCATTTGCAGCTACCAGCGATTTTGCCTTGGAAATGCCTTCAATAGCAGAGTTACATCTGAAAATGCCGGTAAAACGTCTTGTCCAGGTGTTTAGTAACTCTCCGTTTGAGGTCAGTGGACGTCCTGTTGCGATATTCTTGGTGTCGGCGCGGTCGTTTGCATCCGATCCGCCAGCATCGGCATCATCGGTGATATTGCTGCCTATTTCAATTCGGTTCAGATAATAATCCCAGTCACCCCAGGGAATCATATTGGCATAACAGTTGGTAACAGACTTTAACGCTGCGTCCGGAGTATTGTAATAACCTTCTTCATCGATTGAGGCATATTGTTTCGATTCAAGAAAGCTATCAGAACAGGAGCTAAAAAGTACAATCAAGACAATTGTCAGTATATATGTTATTCTTTTCATAATCCAGAAAATTAAAATTTAATATTCAATCCCATCAAATATTGAGCTGCTTGAGGATAGAAAGCGATATCTACTCCATTAAACAGAGGGCTGGAATCACCAATTTCGGGTGACATTCCTGAATACTTGGTAATCGTAAACAGATTGTAAGCGCCAACCCAAAGTCTCATTTCCTGAATAAATGCTTTCTTCATAAGAATCGAAGGAAGTTTATATCCGAGCTGGACATTTTTCAACTGCAGGTACGAGCCATCTTCGGCCAGCCAATCAGAAACCTGAACATTGGTTGAATTATCGGTAGTAATCTTAAATTGTGAATTCGAATGATTTGATTCGGTCCATGCTTCAGCAATCAGTTCTTTTGGCGCATTATAATAAGCTGTTCCTGAATACAAATCGAGTTTTTTCATATTCATAATCTTATTTCCATACACTCCGTAGAAAGCCATCGACAGATCAAAGTTTTTGTACTCAAATCCAAGATTAAAGCCATAGGTGAATTTTGGAAATGGACTTCCCAGATAAGTGCGGTCAGCATCCGAAATTACACCATCCTCGTTTACGTCAACATATCTCAAGTCGCCTGGACGAGCTTTATCCTGTATAACTTTGGCACCTTTTGCATTTGTGTAATTTTCAATTTCGGCCTGCGATTGGAATATTCCATTAGTTTTTAATCCGTAGAAATAACCGACAGGCTCACCAACTTCAGTTTTTGTAATGGTTTTATCGTCGTAACCAACACCATACAATGGTTGTCCTCCTCCCAACGACAATACTTTATTGCTGTAAGAGAAGATGTTTCCGCCAAGATTGTATTTAAATTCACCAATATTACCAACATAATTCAAACTAAACTCAACTCCTTTATTTTCAATACTTCCTGCATTAGCCCATGGGTTATTGGTATAACCTAGATATTGGGGCAGCGGAACCTGCAACAACATATCTTTCGTCTTTTTGTAGAAATAATCCAACGAGAATGTCAACCGATTATTGATCATACCAAAATCGACACCAATGTCGGTTTGTTCGGTGGTTTCCCATTTTACATCGGGGTTACCCATGTAACTTTTTCCTCCGGCCAGCTGAAATCCGCCGCCAAACAGGTAATAGCCATTGTTCAGGCTGTAAGTTGACCGATATGCGCCACCATCAATAGCCTGATTACCAATTTGGCCCCAGCTAACTCTTAACTTACCATTAGACAACGTATTCCCGATTAAACTTTTAACAAAATCTTCCTGAGTAAATGACCATGCTCCGGAAACTGAAGGGAAGATTCCCCATTTGTGGCCAGCATCAAAGTTTGATGAACCATCATAACGGATTGTTGCTGTAAACAAATATTTATCCTGCCATGAATGGAACAAACGTCCGAAATAAGAGACCAAATAACTATCTGATTTTATTCCTGAGGCCGTTGCTGTTTTGGTAGCTGCATCAATTACTTTTTGCGATTCGTCATTTGTAACAATACCGGTTTTGGTAGCGGCAAAGTTGCTGCTTTGGGTCATTTCAACAGAGTTACCCAACATAAATGTTGTATGCTGTTTTCCATGCCAATCATAGGTTTTATCAAAAGTCAACAAGTTGTCAATTACAGTATAATTTGAAGTATATGAGGAATTCCCGACCGAACCATCAATGTTATTCTGATATGCGCCTATATAATATGAAGGAGTAAAGTACTCCGGATTTGCACGATAAATAGAAGTATTAACTGATCCTCTGTACTTTAGCCAGCTTGTTAGATTCAGGTCTAAATTAATTCCTCCCCTGAAAGTAATGTCTTTCCAAACATTGTCCTTGTTTACTGCCTGCTGGGCAACCGGGTTGTGCCTGTTGTTAAAGAAAACAGGGCTATAAAACGAATAAGGGTTACTTGCATCAATTTTATCAACCAGCAACAGGTTTGAAAGATAACCCGGAATATTTTTCAGGTTTGTTCTATAAATCGGAGTCACAGGGTCGGCTGTCAATGCGCAGAAGATGGTACCATTGTATATGGTATTTTCAACAACATTTCTTCTGGACTGAGCTACCAATGAGAAGTTGCTTGACAATTTGGCCCAGCGGGTCAGTTGGTTATCTAAAGTTGTCCTCCATGAGAAACGCTTGAAATCTGATTCCTTAACAATACCATCCTGAGCCATGTATCCAACAGAAGTATAATACGATGTTTTTTCGGTTCCATTCGAAATGGATACATTGTAATTCTGAATAGGTGCAGTCTGGAATATTTCATTTTGCCAGTTGGTCCCATTGGTGTTACCAAAATTATCTTTCAGGAATGTCATCATGGCTTGTTTTTCAGCTGGGGTACACCAGGCTTGCCCTGTTCCATTGGTATAAGCCAAATTTCTATAATCGATAAATTCTTCGGCGTTCATCATATCGAATTTCTTCGTAACATTCTGCATACCATAATACATATCGAGGTTTACATTCATTTTGTGCGTGCTGCTCATTACTCCTTTTTTGGTCGTAAGGATAATAACACCGTTGGCACCACGCGAACCGTATATAGCTTCTGCAGATGCGTCCTTCAGGATTTCCATTGATGCAATATCTGATTGATTTAACCATCCGATATCAGTTTGAGGGAATCCGTCAACGACATAAAGCGGATCGTTTCCGTTTACTGTACCAATACCTCTGATTCGAACTGAAGGTGCTGATCCTGGACTACCACCGGTTGATGTAATGGTCACACCGGCAACTTTACCTTGCAGTCCCTCAGTGGCCGAACGTACCGGGATACTTGCCAGTCCTTCGGTCTTTACGCTTGATATCGAACCTGTAAGGTCGCTCTTTTTCATCGAACCGTAACCTACGGCTACAACTTCCTCAATACCAACAGTTTCGTCTTCAAGTGTGATATTTATTGTCGATTTTCCTTCTACCAAAACTTCTTTTGTTTTCATCCCTACAAACGAAAATTGCAAGGTTGAATTGGATTGTATATTGGATAGCGAATACTTGCCATTTACATCAGTAACGGTTCCGGTGGTAGTGCCTTTCAATACAACCGAAACACCAGGAAGCGGTGCCCCTGAAGAGTCGGAAACCTTACCCGAAATTGTTTTCTGCTGTTCGGCAATAACTTCTGAATCATCTGGTAATATTACAATTGCACGGCCCTTCACCAAGTAGGTCAAACCGGTATTGCGAAGAACTTTTTCTAACAAATCGGTAACTTTTTCTTCTTTAAAGCTACCTGTTATTTTATTGCTAGAATTAATTAACTCATCTTTATATACAAAAGAAAATTCGCTTTGATCTTTTAGTTTCTGAAAAACTTCTTTTAAAGTATTATTCTCAAAACGAATACTCAAACGCGTGTTTTGTGCCTGTGTTTCAATGGCATAGGATTGTATCACAAAACCCAGGATAAAGACCATTAGTAGTTTCATAATCAAAAAGGTTTTCCATCGGTGAAAAGTCATAGTCCTTCCATCGACACAATCGTTTTTTTCCATACTTTTGTTGTTGTTAGTGATTAATAAAAAAGTTGTTAACACGAACTAATTGGATGGGGGATGGTGGGCATTCCCCATTTTAGTTTCCTCATTATAAGCACATTTCCATAGGCATTACTTCGTTAGTTTATAGGTACTTAAATTTCTAAATTCTGTTTTGTAAACTATTTTCTGATCCAACCTAAACACAATCTATTTTTGCTTTTCAATAATAAATTCACGGAAACCAACATTGGTACACTGTATTGGTAATGTAAGCTGAATTGTGTTAAGTGCCTGACCAATTGTTTCTTCATTCTTAAAGATTCCGGAATATAAAATTCCTTCCAACTCCGGACTTTTGATCTCAATATTCACATCATACCATCGTTCCATTCTTGCAATCAACTCTTTAAATGTGATCTGATCAAAATCAAAAATATTGTCTTTCCATTTGGCTGTTTGATCAACCTTAGCTTCTTTGATTGAATATTTATCGTTGCTGCAGGTAAAAATCTCACCTGGAACGACTGGAATGGTTTGTTCTCCTTTTTGAATTTCAATTTTGCCTTCAATCAGAGAAGTTTCAATCCTATCGAAATCGGGATAAGCCATCACGTTAAATTTGGTTCCCAATACCTTAATGTCGTAACTTCTTGTTTTTACCACAAATGGCTTGTTTTCCAACTTGGCAACTTCGAAGTAGGCCTCGCCACTTAACTTAATTTCCCGCCTTCCATCGATAAAATTGTTGGGGTATGATATGGTGGATTCAGAGTTGACCCAAACCTTTGAACCATCTGGAAGAATCAATTGCGACTTTTCACCACGAGGAACATATGTTTTGAACCAAACTATATGGTTCTGAGAAAAATGCTGTGCCCCAACAAGATATGCAACTGAAAAACCCGCAATCAAAGCAACAAGTAACATTGCCGCAATCCTGGCAAAAGAAAGCTGGAGCCTCCTGGTTTTTACAGATATTGCTGAATTAAATTCACTATTGAGAATCAATTTGTTTTTCAGCTCAATAAATGAACTTTCCAACAACGGATGATCAATATCATGAATGTCAATGTTCCTTTTGTAATTGATGAAATATTCTCTATTCTCATCGCAGACTTTTATCCAATTAATTAAATCAGCCTCTTCTGCGGCTGATAATTTGCCATTAAAATAATCCCTAATTTGTCTTTCAATCGTATTCTCCACGTTCATTTAGCTTTTTTCAATTATGAAACACTTTTCACCGGCAGACACCCTACCCCGTCTGCTAAAAAATATTTATTAAATGATAAAATTTTGAGGTACAAATAAGATTAATAAGAAAAAATTGGGAAAGGACAATTGTTATCTTAAGCCTGCAAGTACAAGAAAAATTATTTGTACCGGAAGATACTCAGGGAAATTCTCTTTGTAAACTTTCATTGCCTTCGTGATGTGCTTTTCAACTGCCTTTAAACTAATATTCAATCGTTCTGCAATCTCAGCATTCTTCAACCCTTCGAGACGACTCATACGAAAAACAATAAGGCATTTTTCCGGAAGGGAATTCATCACTTCCAGTATTTTTTCATTTAATTCTTTCTCAATCAATATATAAGGTTCATTGCCAACCATATCAATATAATACAGTTCTTCTCCCTGAAATTGGTTTTGAATTCTGGATTTAAGATTGTCAACAACACGTAAATGCCTGACATAATTCAAACTGGCATTTCGAACCATCTGATAAATAAAAGCCTCTGGATTTTCAAAACTAAAAGATGCCCGTAACTCCCAAACTTTAATAAATACGTTTTGGACAACATCTTTGGCCAATCCACTGTCATTGATTATTTTAAACGCAAAAGCGTATAAACGCGGGAAATAAAGTTTATATAATTTCTCAAAGGCAAGGTTATCCCCTTGGGCAAGTGAAGTAAATAGCTGGTTATGATTGGTATCTAGGTTCAATTGATCTTTGCCTTGAAATAACGATTGCGAATATATGAAGAAAATCAATGTTCAGGCAAATCAAAGCAAACGCATTTTAATTCTGAAAGACATTCTTTGTATCTTCGTTTTACATCACCGAACTTATTCTCCTTTTCTGGCTTTACGCATTGACTATTCCATTTAAAGTAAGGCATCCTATCTTCAATTACATTAATTTGACGACAACGAATTTTCTGAAGACAAACCTGAGATTAAAGTTCGAATAAAAAATAAGGTAAAATGTACTTGATAGATTATTCTTTCTAATTTTGACACAAAATCACAGATAATCAGATAGTGGAAATTGCAGTTAAACAAATAATAAAGATTAGTGAAGGAGATCAAAAAGCCTTCCAATCTATTGTTTATGAGTACTCTGATTCGTTGCTGACTTTTTCTGTTGGATTAGTACGAAAATATGAAATCGCTGAGGAAATTGTAAGTGATGCTTTTGTTTCTGTTTGGAACCATCGTGACAAAATAAGGGAAATCCGTGACCTGAAATCTTATCTTTATATTTTGGTTAGGAACGGAAGTATTTCGTACCTGAGAAAGTTGAATGGCCGTAAAGAAATTAGTATTGACGATATTCAGGAGTATTATACCTTGCCGGTGACCGGGCCCGAAACCGAAGATTTTAATGAGGACATACTGTGTCAGCTAAACAAGGCTATCGACCAGCTTCCTCCGAAATGTAAAATGGTATTTACATTAGCGAAAATTCAGGGGATGAAGTACAAAGAAATATCTGACATTCTGGACATTTCGGTTAAAACCATCAACAATCATATAGCCAATGCATTGGTGCATATTTCCCAATCATTGAGCGAAAACAAAAAAACTTCGTGCGCCGATTTCGGGAAGATAGCTTCGATACTATTCTTCTAGCTACGTTTCATTATCAGATTCCAGAATTTTCAAAAAAAATTTAAAACTGACTGGGAGATTTTTATCTCTGTTGCGTCATTAGTGTTGACTAGCCGTAAAAAGCCATGTTTTGTAGTTCTTATTACGCCAGAACATTGTATTTTAAAAATAGCGAGTGAAGAATATCGACCCAAAATTTGAAGAATATGCCCGCTTTCTTACGGGAGAAAGCGATTCAAAAGAACAGGAAAGACTTCTGGAACGATTTGCGAATAATCCTGAGGAAAAGAAGAATTTCGAAAAACTCAAATCATATTGGAGTAATTACAGACCTGAGGTTGACAGGGCTGAGAACGTTTGGAAAAAAACCTCCTGGAAACTTGGCTTTGACAATGGCCATCATAGGCGATCAATCAAATTGATATCGTTTTATAAATATGCAGCAGCAGCCGTTCTTTTCGCTTCTTTAAGCATAAATTCATATTTTGTAATTAATAGGTGGCATACTTCTCCGGCAGAAATGATTGAATATTCCACTAAAACAGGTGAAGTTAAAGAGTTTGTATTGCCTGATGGAAGCAAGGTATGGCTCAATTCCGAATCAACATTGATTCTTCCTGAAAAGTTTGAAGGTAAAACCAGAAATGTGTACCTGATTGGACAGGCATTTTTTAAAGTCGAAAAAAATCCTCAGAAACCATTTTTAGTAAATGCTTCACCATTGACGATAAAGGTTCTCGGTACTTCGTTTGAGGTAAAGAATTACCAAAATGATCCGGAAATAAGTGCAAGCCTGGTTGAAGGGAAGGTTGAAGTAATTGATAAATCAGCCGGAAAGGATGCTCTTGTACTTAAACCTTCAGAAGAAGCTATGTTTTATAAATCTGACGGAGCGATAACAGTTTCACAAAAGCCTGAAGTTTTGGTGGCAGCATGGAGAGACGGACGTTTCAGATTTCACAATACCGACCTGCTTTCAATTGTTCACCAGCTCGAACGAAAATTTGACTGCGAGTTTGTCTTTGTTGACGAAGCTGCAGAATCGCTCCGGTTTACCGCCGACTTTGAAAATGAAGATTTATACGAGATTCTCGAATTGCTGAATAAAGCCCATTCGTTTGATCTGAACAAAGTAGGCCGCAGGTACATGATTTCAATCTCGAAAGAATAATTGAAGAAACTTTAAAAAGTATATAGCAGATAAACAAACATAAAAAAACTGACAATGACAAAAAAACAACGGGAAATGTGCCAGCATCTCCCGTGTTCAAATTAATGCAAATAAAAAATGTTTAACGTGTAAACAATGCAAATCTATGAAAAAATGTTGTATTGATGGACTTTCTTTGCCCAGAAGAAAGCTCAAAAAAGCAGGACTTATTATGCGCCTAACTCTATTATTAACAATTTTTTTGGTGATGAACCTGTATGCAAGTACTTATTCACAAAACACCAAACTGAATCTCGACTACAAAGACATTCAACTCAAACAACTATTTGAGCGAATCAGCGAGCAAAGTGAATTTCGTTTCATCTACAACAACAATGTGGTGAACGACGATATTCACGTAAGTGTGAAAGCAAAAGATGCCAGAATTGATGTGATTTTGGAGAACATCTTGCACAATGCCAGACTTGGATATCGGATTGTTGACAGACATGTCATCGTGTTTCCTGAAGACTCAGAAGAAGCAGGTCTTTCTTTATCCAATGGTTCAGGAACTCAGCAGACGTCTGTTACCGGAAAGGTAACAGACGAAGCTGGCAACCCTTTACCCGGTGTTTCTATTTCGATAAAAGGATCTACAGCAGGAACAATTACCGATGCTAACGGGAAATACACATTGGCCGTGCCCGGAAAAAATTCGATTCTTGTTTTTTCATTCATTGGAATGAAAACCCAGGAAATTCCGTTTGACGGGAAGAGTACGGTAAATGTTGTATTAAAGGAAGAAACCATCGGTATTGAAGAGGTTGTAGCCATTGGTTATGGAACCTCGAAAAAGGAAGACCTTTCGGCAGCTGTTTCAACAGTCCAGAATATCGAGAAGCTGAAAGACCGTCCGGTTTTGAATACAGCTTCGATGATTCAGGGTCATATTCCAGGCGTAACTGTAACCAGTAATGGTGGTCATCCAAACGCTGCGCCTTCGGTAACCATCAGGGGAACCGGGTCAAAAACCGAAAGTGTTTTATACGTGGTGAATGGCGTTCCGGGAGCTCCGTTCAATCCTGAAGATGTTGAGTCGGTTACAGTATTGAAAGATGCTGCGTCGGCTGCTATTTATGGTGCTCATGCCGGGGCTGCCGGTGTTATTCTGATTACCACCCGTCAATCAAAGGAAGGAAGACCTTCAGTTGAGTATAGTGGGTTCTACGGCGTTAAATCAGCATGGCGATTACCACAATCTCTTTCAGGAGCTGAAGAAGCGCAGGTTTCAAATCTGGCCTATACCAATGCCGGAATGACTCCTCTTACCGGTTGGAATGCTTCAGTAAATCCATATGCACAAGTGACTCGTACCGACTGGATCAATGAAGTTTTCAGAACAGCAACAGTACAACGCCATAATGTAACCATTAATGGTGGTACCGACAAAATGACCAATCTGTTCCAAGTCCGTTATGAAAATGAAGATGGTACTTTGTTGAATACCTACAACAAAAATGTGTCTTTACGTTTCAATTCATCGTACGAGATAAATAAATACCTGAAAATTAAGGAAGAGCTCTTCTGGAACAATAACGACAATCGAGGAACTGACACTCAGAGCGGATATACCGGAACCATTCTTTCTGCCATTTACATGCCTCGTTCAGCAACACCTTATTACGAAGATGGCAGCTATGGCGGAGTTGGTCCGCGCGATTCGCAATACCTTGGTATTCATGGAGACGTTGTAAACCCGGTTGCCACATTGTTGCGCAATAAAAGCTATGTGCGCAACAGCGATATTCTTTCAACTTCTGAATTGCATTTGACCAACCTTGTAAAAGGCCTTGAGTTTACTTCCCGCTTTTCGTACCGTGCTTATAACTCATACTATAAGTACTTTGAACCCAAACGCACTGAACCCGGAAAACCAAACAACCGGAACAGTTTGACATATTCAACCGGAAAAGATTACCACTGGTTACTGGAAAATACAATTAACTATAACCGCATTTTCGGAAAGCACAACATCAACCTGATGGTTTCATCAACTTCAAAAGAAGACGGCTATCGCGGTTTTGGGTTAACTGCACGCGATTTCAACCGTGAAGATGATTGGGCCCAGTTCCTTGTAAATGCTCAGACATTCACCGATGACCGGCCATGGGACGGACAATACGAAGACCGTAATCTTTCGTATGTTGGCCGTGCAGCTTACAGCTATGCCGATCGTTATTTTGTAACCGGAAGTTATCGTCGCGATATCGCTGGGCGTCTGGCCGTTGGTAACCGCGCAAAAGACTACCCCGGATTAACCGCAGCATGGAAAGTTTCTTCTGAACCCTGGTTTAATATTCCATCACTCGATTTGCTGAAAGTTCGTGCAAGTTGGGGTAAAATCGGTAACCTTGGATCAATTGGCATGTATTACGGTTATCCTAACCTTACCGGAGGTTATTCCTATCAGGTAGGTAACGGTGCTCCCTATTCAAGCTCTGCCTATGTTGCAAGCGCTTATAATTCAACATTATCATGGGAAACTTCGGAACAAACCGACCTTGGACTCGATATGCTCTTCTTCAACAAAAAACTGAGCATTACTGCCGACTATTTCACGAAAAAAACCTATGATTTGATTAAACAACAAGACACTGAATGGACAAACACATACGGTGTTGATGCTCCATACATCAATCAGGGAGAAATTTCAAACAAAGGATTTGAATTTGCAGCCAACTATACCAATAAGGTCAGAGAATTCTCATACGATTTGGGATTCAACATCGCAACTCTTAAAAACGAAGTAACTTACATCGACGAAAATCAAGACTCCTATTGGGCACACAACGATTCATGGAGAGGAATGCTGTATCCTTTCCGTTCGAAAGTTGGAGAACCTTATTACTCATATTGGTTGGTAAAATCGGATGGTATTTTCCAGACAGACGACGAAGCCAAGGGATACAAAAACTCAAATGGAACAGTTATTCAACCTAATGCCAAGGCCGGAGACCTGAAATTCATTGATCAAAACGGCGATGGAAAAATCGATGACAGCGACCGTATTTATATGGGCAATGCTTTCCCAAAAGTGACTTACGGATTCTCGGCTAATTTCAACTGGAAAAACTGGGATATGAGTTTATTCTTTCAGGGTGTTGGCGGTGTAAAACTATTCCACGCATTTAAAGAATCAACACTGAATGCTTCGGAACAAGGATACAACCGTTGGAACAAGATTTTAGATGCATGGTCAACCTCTAATTCAGGGTCTGATATTCCACATATCTGTGCCAGCGATGCCAATAAAAACTTTGGTACACCTTCTGACTGGTACCTGGAAGACGGTGACTACCTGCGTCTGAAAACATTGCTGGTTGGTTACACCTTCAAGAAAACACCATGGGATGGTACACTGAGATTATATTTCAGCGGCGAGAATCTGTTGACTTTCACCAAATACAGTGGCATGGACCCGGAAGTTGGTGGCTACGGACTTGACGGTGGACAGTATCCTGTTTCAAGAGTTTTCTCTTTCGGTGCAAAACTTAATTTTTAATTCCAAAAATCCTGAAAAATGAAAAATTTATATTTCATCATATTAGCTGTACTTCTGCTCACTTCGTGTGGTGAAGACTGGGTGGATACCAAACCATATGGTTTGCCAACCACAGCCTATTTCTGGCAAAGTGAAGAGGATGTAAACAAAGCTGTTGCCGCTATGTACACGCCTATGCGTTACGAATCGACCTGGGGACGCGACTTGTTCTGGATACAGGACGCCAGCGATGACCTGATTGTGGGCCGTTCAAAAGCAAATGGAGAAAACATTAAAAACTTTATTCCAACCGGGCGTGAAGGTTATATGACTGGCGCCTGGAACGATCTTTACTGGATGATGGAAAAAGCCAACCAGGTAATTGCAAACATCGACAATGCAACCAACGTAAGCGATGCAGTTAAAAATCGCGCCAAAGGAGAAGCTTATTTCGTTCGCGGATTTGCCCATTTCTGGGTAGCTTATATGTGGGGTTGCGAAAGCCAGGGCGTTCCATTCGATGGTCCTGAAAATATGGAATACCAAAAACGCATTGCACCGCAATTGGCATCGGTTAAAGACAATTACGCCCAAATAATTTCCGATCTGCAAAAAGCAGCTGAATTACTACCGCTGTTCGAAACTTATGGAAGCGCCGATCAGGGCCGCGCACACAAAGCTGCAGCTTGGGGATACATGGTAAAAACTTATGCTTATTGGGCAACCTACGACAATACCAAATGGGCATTGATTCCGGATTTGTGCGACAAAATTAAGAATGAAGGAAAACGTGCGCTTGTGAAAGTGGCCGGAGATCCAAAAGCCAGCTACAAAGCGGTATTCACCATCGCCCAAAACTGGGGATCAGAATACATCTGGTCGGTAACTTCAGGGACTCAGGGAGGAAGCGAATTCCCGGGAGTTATACTCGAAAACAAAGGTTGGGGTAAATACAATGGATGGGGCTATTTCCAGCCAACTCAGGAATTGTACGACGAATACGAAGCCAACGACCCTCGTCGTGAAGTTACTATCCTGAAATTCGGTGATGAGTTTACCTATTTTGGTGAAAAACGCAAATACTACTCAACCAACAGTTTATCAGGATTCCAGATCAACAAATACATGGAACCTTATAGCTATGGTACTGCCGGAAATGTTGGAAGCAACAATCAAATCAACCAAAACGGCGATTACCCAACCACTTGCTTAAATCTGCCATTAATGCGTTATGCTGAAGTTCTCCTTTTCAAAGCTGAAGCGCTTCTGAAACAAGGAAAAGCAGCTGAAGCAGCAGCTCCACTCAACGAAGTGCGTGCGCGCGTTGGATTGGCTCCGGTTACTGCTCCTACCCTTGCTGATCTGAAACACGAACGTCGCTGCGAATTAGGTTGTGAATGGACTGACCGTTTGCAGGACCTGAAACGCTGGGGTGATTATGACAAAATCAGAATGCCGTTGCACGGGCGACTTCATTCTGACAAAACCAATCCTGATTCACCTTTTACTGTTGTTGAAGTTTGGAAAGCCAGAACTTTTGACCCTGCCAAACACATTGTATGGCCAATCAATCCGGACGAGATTTCCCGTTCAAACGGAGCATACAAACAAAATCCGGGCTGGTAATTACCTGAATAGAATCTAATGACAAGAGCCGGAAATTCCGGCTCTTGTTTTATCCTCTCACCTATTTCCAACATAAATTAGAAAAAGTTTTACGGATGAAAAAATTATTTTTTCTGACCACGTTATTGGTCTGCCTTTTCCCTGAACTGAAAGCCCAGTACACCGTTGCAAATGCACATTCGCATAACGATTACCAACAAAAAAATCCGTTTTACGAGGCTTATCAAAATCACTTTGGCTCAGTCGAAGCCGATATCTGGGCTGTAAATGGCCAGCTTTTAGTAGCACACACTAAAGAACAACTGACTACAGAACGTTCGCTCGACAAACTCTATATTCAGCCAATATTAACTAAGTTTCGCGAAAATAAAGGCAAAGCATGGAACGACTTCCCGGGAACGTTTCAGTTGCTTATCGATCTGAAAACCAATTATCCGGTAACGCTCCCTCTTTTAGTCGAAGAACTAAAAAAATACCCGGAAGTATTCGATTCGGAAGTTAATCCGAATGCGGTAAAAGTGGTGATTACAGGTGATACTCCCCCTCCGGCAGAATTTGTAAAATATCCGAGATTTATTTTTTTCGATGGGAAACTCTACCAAAAATACACCGCATCGCAACGCGAACGAATCGCCATGTTTAGTGACAATCTTCACCGGTTCACATCGTGGAATGGCGGCAGAACAATTCCTGAAGAGGACCTCCAAAAGCTAAATTTTCTGGTTGATTCAGTTCATGCATTACCATGCAAAATCCGTTTCTGGGATGCTCCCGACACCCCTGAGGCATGGAAGACATTGATGAACCTGAAAGTTGACTACATTAATACCGACCATATTCGGCAACTGGCAAAATTTCTGCAAGAATCCAAGTAAAAACACAAAATCAGAATTTACAAACCAACTCATATGAATTCGCGACGTAACTTTTTCAAAACAACCGCTATAATTGCCGGAGCATCTGCTATTCCGGGGAAAAAACTGCTGGCCGGAAATGATGACGTTGTTCAGACAAGCGCCACCACAACCGGCAAACTGCCCTACAAAAATACCTATGTAAAAAATGTATTTGTAGCGGAGAACGAATTTCGCAATGCCCAACCGTCCATTGTTCCGTCTCCAGGATTCGAAAAGGCCCGGGAAATATTGCCGGCTCCGTTCTGGAAAGGTAATCCAACAGCCATCGACATGTACTGGAAAACCTGGGAAATTGCATTCCGGAACATTAAAAATCCTGCAAAAGAATCAGGATTCATTACCTCGTATATTGACACAGCATACAATGGCAATATTTTCATGTGGGACTCCAATTTCATCACCCTGTTTGCCCGCTACGGATCACGCGCCTATCCTTTCCAGAAAACACTCGATAATTTTTACGCCAAACAACACCCCGATGGCTTTATCTGCCGCGAAATATGGGGTAACACCGGCGAAGACTGTTTCCATCGGTACGACCCTACCAGTACCGGTCCCAACCTCATCCCCTGGAGCGAAATGGAATATTTCCAGCACTTTGGCGAATGGGAACGAATACACAAAATCTTTCCGGTTCTGGCCGCCTATTACCAATGGCTGAAACTGAACCGGACCTGGCAAGACGGCTCGTACTGGTCGAGCGGCTGGGGAACCGGAATGGATAATCAGCCCCGCGTTCCAAAAAACTATAACCCAATTTTTTCGCACGGGCATATGACCTGGCTCGATACCTGCCTGCAACAACTGATCATTGGTAAAATACTGGTCGATTTTGGATTTTATGTTGAACGATGGCAGGAAATTGAAGATATTGAAGATGAATCAAAAGCCCTGAAAAAACTGATCAAAGAAAAACTCTGGGACCTGAAAACCAGCTTCTTTTACGACAAATACGACGACGGAAGCCTCGGAACACTGAAAAGCATCGGCGCCTACTGGGCGCTGTGGAGCGATTTGCTTAGTAAAGATGAACTGGCCGCTTTTGTCAGTCACCTTTCAAATCCTGAAACATTCTACCGAAAGCACCCAGTGCCTTCCATTCCGGCCAATCACGAAAAATACCAGGCCGATGGCCGTTACTGGCAGGGCGGAGTTTGGGCCCCAACCAATTATATGGTGATCAAGGGACTTCAGCGAAACGGATTTCACAAGCTGGCCTTCGAGCTGGCGAGCCGTCATCACGAACAGGTTGGCGAAGTTTTCAAAAAAACCGGCACTTTCTACGAATATTATGCGCCCGAATCGGCTGATCCGGGATTGCTTGCCCGCCCCGATTTTATTGGGTGGACAGGGCTCGTTCCTGTTTCTGTTTTATTCGAATCGATTTTCGGGATCAACCCTAATTTCATGAAAAAGACACTCGACTGGCACGTAAACCTCACCGACGAACATGGCATCGACCGCTACCCGATTGGTCCCGACGGAATACTTTCGCTGAAATGTGCTGGCCGAAGTTCTGCCAAACAGCGTCCGTCGCTCGAAATAAATACCAACATTGAACTGAAACTTCTGCTAAGTTGGGACGGAGGTTCGGAAACCATCATGATTAAACCCGGATTAAACAAGATTTAGATGAAGCAATACTTTTTTCTGTTCTTTTTGCTGGCATTGTTTAGCTGCAAAACCGAGGAAAAACAGCCGGTTGATTACGTCAATCCATTTATTGGAACCGGATTTCACGGGCATACCTATCCCGGCGCTACAACGCCCTTTGGCGCAGTGCAATTAAGTCCGGATACCCGCCGCAGAAACTGGGATGCCTGCTCGGGCTATCACTACAGCGACTCGACCATTATCGGCTTTTCGCATACACACCTCAGCGGTACCGGTTGTATTGATTTGGGCGATATACTTTTTCACCCAACAACTGACCAAATTCAGAACCGTGAAAAAGGCTATATTTTCGATCCGCTCCCGTTCTCGCATAAAAACGAAGCTGCTGAAGCCGGGTATTATCGCGTAAAACTGGACAATGGCATCGTGGCCGAACTAACAGCCACTACGCATGCCGGAGTTCATCGCTATTCATTTCCTAAAAACACCGACAGAAAAATCATCGTCGATCTGGCTCATTTGCTCGATAACGAAAAAATCAACGAAGCTGAATTAAGCCTGAATTCAGGTGAGTTGTCGGGAATGAGAAGCACTTCCGGCTGGGTAGCCAATCAGCATATCTATTTTGCAGCACAATTTTCAGTTCCGTTTAATGCCGACTTTATCTCGAACGGGCAATCGTTATCTACCGGTCAGCCGCTGAAGGGAGATAATATTCAGGCTGTTTTGTCATTTTCTGAAAGCAATGGAAAACCAATAATTGTTAAAGTAGGAATCTCAGCAGTAAGTATCGAAAATGCCCGTCAAAATCTGCGGACTGAAGTTCAGGATTTTGATTTCGACCGGGTTAAAAACGAAGCAAAAGCGAGCTGGGACAAAGTACTTTCATCGTTCCGTGTTTCAGGTGGAACTCCGGAAGAAATAACCAATTTCTACACCGCAGGTTATCATGCTATGGTCATTCCGAACCAAACCAGCGATGTAAACGGCGAATACCGCGGTGCCGATCAGCAAATCAGGAAAGCAGGCAAAGGAAAAGTTTATTCAACCATGTCGCTGTGGGACACGTTCCGCGCATGGAACCCAATGATGACGCTGATTGACACAACGCTGGTCAACGACATGATCAATTCTTTTCTTGATTTTTACGATAAAACTGGCGAACTTCCCATCTGGCCCTTGTCTTCAGGCGAAACAGGTACTATGATTGGTTACCATGCCGTTTCGGTTATTTACGATGCATTCAGCAAAAACATCCGCGGATACGATGCTGAAAAAGCATTTGCGGCCATGAAAGCTTCAGCAGAGAAAAATAGCAAGGGTACTACTCCATTTCTGGAGCAGGGCTTTATCCCGGCCGACTCGAAACGCGAATCAGTGTCATGCCTGCTCGAAAATACTTACGACGACTGGTGCATCGCCCAAATGGCCAAAGCGCAGGGACATACCGACGACTACAGCCAATACATCAACCGGGCAAAACTTTACCGGAATGTGTTCGACGGAAGTTCCCGGTTTTTTCGTAGCCGCATGAGCGATGGGCTTTGGGAAACGCCTTTTAACCCGTTTGAAGTTGGGCGTGGCTACACCGAAGCAACAGCCTGGCAATACCGCTTTTTTGTGCCTCACGACATCAACGGACTGATCTTTCAGTTTGGCGGACAAAAGAATTTCACCGATGCGATGGATTCGCTTTTTACAGCAAAATCAGCCACCGACGGGCATCTTTCAGACATTACCGGATTGGTCGGACAATATGCGCACGGCAACGAGCCCAGCCATCATATGGCCTATTTGTACAGCTTTGCAGGTCAGCCCTGGAAAACCCAGCAAATGGTTCGCCGCCTGCTGAAAGAAATGTATCAGCCCACGCCCGAAGGTATTTCGGGAAACGAAGATTGCGGCCAGATGTCGGCCTGGTATGTAATGAGCAGCCTGGGACTTTATCCGGTTTGCCCCGGAAGCACGCAGTTTATCCTTAACTCACCATTGTTTGAAAATGCGATCGTGCACCTGGCCAATGGCCGTGAGCTCCGGATCACAGCCAATAATCCGGAGAAAAACACCTACATCAAGGAAGTTTTCTGGAATGATAAACCAATTGCTGAGAATTACATTACCTACCAGCAACTGGTTGATGGCGGAACCTTGCGGTTTGTTCTCGATTCGGAACCAAACCTGAAACGAGGCACCACTTCTGAAACATTTCCTTATTCGCTAAGCGAAACCGCTGAAGTTTCGGTGCCGTTTGTTGCAAACGACATTTCTTTCTTCCGCGACCAGGTGGCCGTAAATTGCGGAACAACAACCCCAGACGCTGAAATCCGTTATACATTGAACGGTTCCGAGCCTTCTGAAAATTCGCAATTATACAGTAACCCATTTGTGCTGAACAATTCGGCCACCATTAAACTGAAAGCATTCAAAAAAGGATTTGCGCCAAGTTCAACCGCGGTTTACTCAGCATCGAAGGCCATTTTCAGAGAGGCGAAGCCAGTCATGCTGAATAAAAACGGCGTCAGCTTTAAATATTACGAAGGCGACTTTTCAAAAACTTCAGAAATTGAAACAAAAGGGAAGCTAATTAAATCGGGCATCTGCGACAAACCTGGACTTTCGGTGGCCCTGATTCCCGATCACTACGGATTCATCTTCAGCGGATTGATCAATGTTCCGGAGGATGGAGTTTACACATTTTCGACCAAAAGCGACGACGGAAGTGTTCTGCAGATTGATGGTCAAAAGGTTGTAAACAACGACGGATCTCATGCCGAAATCAGCGCCATTGGGCGTATCGCCCTGAAAAAAGGATTTCATCCGTATGAACTTTTGTACTTCGAAAGCTACGAAAGCGAATCCCTTTCGGTAAGCTGGATTATTCCTGGAACTGGAAAAGAAGAAATTATAGCATCAAAATATTTGTTTATCAAGTAACTAAATTTCAATAAAAATGAAACTTTCACTCAAAATAATAGCTCTCTTTATTCTTATAAGCTCGACCTGTGCTTTCGGACAGTATGAAAACTCTGCAAACTCTGCTGTCACCAGTTACACCAACAACAAACCATACGAAACGGTCAAGGTAAAACCAGTTTCAGGCAAAAAAGTAAAAAATGTAATATTGATGATTGGCGACGGAATGGGATTGGTACAGGTATCAGCCGCATGGGTTGCCAACCATGGAAAACTCAACATAGACAATTGCACCTCAACCGGCTTCTCGCGAACTTGGTGTGTCAACCGCCTGATCACAGATTCGGGCGCCGCCGGAACCGCCATGGCAACTGGGGGCAAAACCAATTATCACTGCATTTCGGTTGATCCGCAGGGAAATAAATTAAACTCATTAACCGACATTGCTCACAATCACGGACTAAAAACCGGCATTGTGGTCACCTGCAACCTGCCCGATGCCACCCCGTCGGCTTTTTGTGCCAACAATGTCGACCGGGATAAAGAGGAAGAAATTGCAGCCGACTATCTGGCCTGCGATGTCGATTATATATTTGGTGCCGGTCGTGAACGGTTCAACAAGCGCACTGATCAGCGCGATTTGCTGGCCGAGATGCAACAAAAAGGCTATCAGGTTTGCACCACATGGGACGAAACCAGCAAAATAAAATCAGGTAAAGTTTTCTCGGTTCCAAGCGAAGGACAGCTGGACGATGCAGCCAAACGCGGCGATATATTCAGTAAAGTTTGCATGCATGCGATCGGGTTGCTGAGTCAGGAGAAGAAAGGCTTTTTTGCCATGTTTGAAGGGTCGCGAATTGATGATTTCGGGCACTTCAATGACTTGCCCCGACTAATGGAAGAAGTATTTGATTTTGACCAAAGCATTGGAAAAGTTATGCAGTGGGCCGAGAAGGACGGAGAAACCCTGGTCATTATTCTGGCCGATCACGAAACCGGAGGACTGACTTTGTTGGGAGGCGATATCAAAGCAGGTACAGTAAACGGTAATTTCTCGACCAAAGATCACTCCGGAATCATGGTGCCAGTTTATGGTTATGGGCCTCGGGCTGATGAATTTTCCGGAATTTATGAAAATACAGAGATTTTCAATAAAATTGTCAAACTCCTTAACCTGAACAAATAAACTTATGCGCATTAACAATTCAATTAAAAACCTGGGGTTATTATTTCTTATCATTTTTGTAACTACCATAAGGTTAGTTTCGGCACAAAACCAAATTCAGTTCCAATTCCAGAATGATCATACATTTAAAATAGCCCAATTTACTGATATGCACTGGGATAACAATTCGCCTAAATGTGTATCAACAGCCGAGACCATCCGGAAAGTTTTATCTGTCGAAAAACCTGATCTGGCAATTTTGACGGGCGATATTGTTACCTCAACTCCGGCAAAGAACGGGTGGCTGGCTGTTGCAAAAATATTTGCTGAAGCCCATATGCCCTGGGCAGTTACCTTGGGCAACCACGACGCCGAACCTGAAATTACAAGAGATCAGATATTCGAACTGCTACAGCCTCTGCCTTATTTTGCCGGAAGCAAAGGTCAGGAGCTTTACGGTTGTGGCAATTACTCCCTGCCAATTAAATCATCCGATGGGAAATCGGTTGTTGCAGTTATCTATTGCATGGATTCGAATGACTATCCAACTGATAAAAAAACAGGGCATTACGACTGGATTCAATACGATCAGATTGGATGGTACCGAAATGTCAGCGACAAATATACCGCCGGGAATAACGGCATGCCATTGCCATCTCTGATGTTTTTTCATATTCCGCTGGTCGAGTTCAACAATGTAACAGGAAGAGAAACAACTGTTGGCACAAAAAACGAGGGGGTCGCTTCTTCCGAGATCAATTCAGGTCTGTTTGCATCGTTAGTCGGGAAAAAAGATGTCATGGGCGTGCTTGTCGGACACGATCATGACAACGACTATATTGGCATTGAACACGACGTTGCGCTTGCCTTTGGTCGGGTCACCGGAGCCGATGCTTATGGTGATTTGGAACGAGGATCGCGCATCATCGAGATGCACGAAGGCGAGTTCAGCTTCAATACTTGGATCAGAACTCCCTCGGGCACTCAGTTTAAATATAACTTTCCATCAGGACTAGCGGTGGATGAATCGTCGGTCGAATATCTTCCGGCTACCCAAATGAATGATATGAAACCAGGAGTGAGTTTCAAATATTATGAAGGAAGTTTTAAATCGACCACAGAGGTTTCCACTGCCAAAGTTAAAAAGAGTGGTTTTCTGAAAAATATTTCACTCGAACAAGCGACAGCCCGCGACTCGTTTGCCTTGGAATTTAATGCTTTTCTAAAAATCCCGAAGAAAGCCGTTTACAGGTTTTACACTTATTCCGACGATGGATCAAAACTCATTATCGATGGCAGGGAAGTCGTCAACAACGACGGATCGCACGGAGCACAGCGTGCTGATGGTAAAATCGCACTCGATGAAGGATTCCACGAATTCAAATTAGTATATTTCGAAGATTATATGGGGAATGAGCTGGAAGTTGGCTTTTCGAGCATAAGTATCCGTGAATGTAAGATTCCTGACAATTATTTTTATACCAAATAGATCAAAATGGAAAAATCAGAAAATATTATCGGAATTGACCTTGGAGGAACCAATATTCGCGCTGGGAAGATTATTCAGCATAAAATAATTCAAATTGCCAAAGCGCCAACTCATTCGGACGGAACAGTAGACGAAGTTCTCGAGATTCTCTTTTCAGTGATCGATCAGTGTTTTGATGAAAATACCTTTAGTATTGGCATTGGAGTTCCTTCAGTAGTTGATGTTGAAAAAGGAATTGTTTACGACGTGGTTAATATCCCCTCATGGAAAGTTGTCCCTCTAAAAAGCATTGTCGAGAATAAATACAAGGTTCCTGTCTACGTAAATAACGATGCCAATTGTTTTGCTCTGGGCGAAAAGTACTTCGGAAAAGCGCAGGTTTACAAAAGTGTAGTCGGATTGTGCATCGGGACAGGCATGGGAAGTGGCCTGATATTCAACGAAAAACTATACGAAGGAGCTAATTGTGGTGCCGGCGAATTTGGGAACATATCATATTTAAAGAGCAATTTCGAAGGTTATTGCAGTGGGCAATTCTTTTTAGAGGGAAAAAAGATAGCAGCTGTTGATGCCTATCACTTAGCTATTGAAGGTGATCTTACTGCCCTCAAAATATTCGAAGAATTTGGATTTCACATGGGACAAGCCATCAAATCGATTCTTTATGCTTATGATCCTGAAATTATCGTTTTGGGTGGTTCGCTTACAAATGCTTACAAATTCTTTCAGCCGGCTATGTTCGAAGCTATTCAGGATTTTGCTTACCGCAATGTTTTAACCAACCTGAAGATCGAAATATCTGAACTGGAGCATTCGGCCATTTATGGCGCTGCAGCATTATATTTAAATAGCAGGTAACTAACCACTAATCTGCGAAACAATAAAGCTCTGTAATCCTAATGATTACAGAGCTTTATATTTTAAAAGTGACCCGGCTGGAGTTTGAACTAATCCTTATTCCGAGCTGATAATCAATATTTTACAAAGTGCTTATTTCAACAGGTCTCGATATAGTCTCTCCTGATATTCAATTCATTACCATACAAACATAGGCAAATACAATTAATAATCGGAATATTTCGGAAATAAAAAATTGGATTAAAATGCCAAAAGCCTAGCTTATATTGTTTAGGCAAAACAATGCGCTTATTTTCTGACTTCAACAATCCAAATCTCAATAATTTCTTGCTATTATTTATTATGCCTTTAATTCTATGATGCCTACAGTATCCAAATTTTTATTCAATAGCCGCTCTATACACTTTGATAAGATCAAAACAATTGCTCTCTGTAATTTATTAAATGTAAAGCAAATAACCCATTAACATCCAAATGAAAAGCCGAAAAGAAATAGATATTTACTATTTATAAAGTCAATTGAATTTTTCATAGTAAATTTCTGAATAATAAAATCACCAAAAAGAGATTTGTAGATTAAGAAAGAAGATAATGAAACAATGAAAAATTTGATTGAAGGAAAAGCAATCTTTACTTTTTCGTCTTCACTCTTTTCTGTAAATTTTAATAACCATTCCATAACGATGAAAAATATTATTATGGAAATAAATATATCGAGTATTTTACTCATAACCAATTAGTCGACAAGTCCGAAAAAATAACCAATTGACCATTCATACTAAAAAAGAGAATTTGTATTATATTACAAAGAAAAACCCCCTTACCGAAATCGATAAAGGGGCAAACTTAACTAACAAGATCGAACTATGAATTCGAGACTAATTCAATTTATTTTCTTTTCAAGTTGACTTTTCCGTAGTAATGCTTCCAGAAAATAGTAATCTGCATAGTTTAATGGCACATCAATTTCCTGGTTATGCGGAATGCTTCCTACCGAATGCATCAGCAGGAAATTGCCGTTCTCCCCAACTTTTGCCCGATATGCAGGATTGGCAAGGCTTGTCATGATTTTGTCGGCCCAACCTTTATAATATTCACCATTTCCATAGGTAGAAAGCTCATAAAGAGCTGATGCCATTATGGCTGCAGCCGATGCATCCCGCGGTTCGTTCGGAATCCTGGGCGCATCAAAATCCCAGTACGGAATAAAGTCGGCCGGGAAGTTCTTGTTGTGAACCACAAATTCGAATGCTTTTTGAGCCTGTTCGAGGTACTTTGGATTGTGGGTTTCGCGGTAACAAACCGTAAAACCGTAAATTCCCCACGCTTGTCCGCGGGCCCACGACGATTCGTGTGCATATCCCTGTGCGGTGTGCCGGTTGCGTACCGAACCATCTTTCAGGCTGTAGTCAACCACATGATAGCAACTGTAATCAGGACGGTAATGATTCTTCATGGTTTGATCGGCATGACTTACCGCAATTTTGTAGAATGTTGAGTCGCCAGATAGCCTGGTAGCATTAAACAGCAACTCAAGATTCATCATGTTATCAATAATTACCGGGCATTCCCAGCCACGCTGACTTTGCCATCCTTTATCCACATTCCACGACTGCGTAATTCCGGCCACCGGATGAAACCGAGTTGAGAGCGATTTAGCTGCCTGAATGATTACGTCTTTATAAGCCTGCTCTCCCAACCGAAGCCCGTTTCCGAAGCTGCATTGGATCATAAATCCAACATCGTGGTGCCAGGTCAGATACTTTACAGTGTCAATGGCTTGCGTATACTTTCTGGCATAAATTCTCCACGTCGAATCGCCTGTCAATTCGTACATATACCACATGGTTCCGGGATAAAAGCCGCTGGTCCAGTCTTCCGGCGATATGTACTTAACTTTTCCATCAGCTACTGTTCGCGGGTTTAGTATTCTTCCTGATTTTTCGATGGCATTAACCTGCAGCTTTTCCTGTGCCTTGGCAAATTCAATGTTTTCGGCAACAAACGATAGTGTTGGTTTTGAAGGATTTTGGCATCCGATTACCAGAAATGAAAGAATTACGATAATTTGTGAAACTGTTTTGCTCATTGTTATCGAGTTATGTTGATTTTATATTTTCCTGAAAGTTGCGTTTTTTTTGCGTTCAACGACAGCCGGTAAATTTGTTCTCCCCATACGTTTGACAGTCGTTTATCTGATAAGGTAATGGTTTCAACGGTCGGCTCAAACAGGCTGGCATCGTATATCAGTCGCAACTTTTGCCCTTCCTTGTCAAGTAAAACAACTCCTGAAATTGTGGTATCCGGTTTTCCCCAGGTCAGAAAGTTGATCTGGTTGGCCTTTTTTGCTTGTTTCAGTTTAAATTCATCCTGAATAATCAGGCCTGATTTTGCACTTAACTGGTATGTCCGCTGCCATTTTTCAACTGAAGCTTCTTCAGGATATGCCCCGGCAAGATTGAGTGAGAAAATTGATTTTGCTGAATCGAATTTGACATTCTTTGAGCGGAACTTGGGTCCGGGCGATTGCGGAACTCCGTTAATCATTGGCAAATTGTGATAATTGCTTTGCATGGTCCAAATTGAGTATCGTTCGTCGCTGAAAGTCTGTCGGGTATATGTTCCAACGCCTGCGTCAATAATCATGGGTGTTTCGTTAAGATAAAGCGAGAATGAGCCCATGTCGTTGTGATTGTGGCTTTCGTTGTTATACCCGCCTTTGGCGGCAAAAAATAGTCCACCCGAATTTCTAATGTAGCAGAATTCGGTTTCGGGGTACCAGGTAAACGGCGATTTTGAAAGTGCGGGTTTTGCATTGGCTAGTTCATTTTGGCTATTCAGGTTTTCTAGCGTCCGGTATAAATCACGTCCGGCACTGTAATGATTCACTTTCCCGTCCCGTTCGAACAAGTATCCGGCAAATTGCTGCATTTCGGCGCTTCCAACAGCTTTGCCATAACGATAAATTACGCCGGGTTCGCCACCACCTTTAGCTGAAGCATCTGCAAAGTTGACCACCCAACCATTACCGACATACGATTTGGCAATATACTCACCCATATTTTTAATGATGGGCTGGTCGAATATCGAAACTTTGCCTCCGGTGGCTGTGCTTAAAAGCTGCAGATAGTCGTACATTTTTCCTGCAGCGTGCCCCCAATATGACGGGCCTTCTTCGCAGGCACCGTCGGTATGATTGTAGTTTATAAACTGGTCGACCGATACCATCGTGCGGTAAACAGCGGAAGTTAGCTTTTGCTGGTCGTTTTCGAGCAGAAGAAAGCAGGTGAGCACATTGAAGTTGCACCATGGATTCCAGTTGTTTACCATTGTTTTGGGCGAGGCATTTACAGCCATCCACCAAAAGCTTCTGTTCATAAACGGATCGAGGATTCTTGTCTGCAAATTTTCACGAAGACGTACAGAAATAAACGGATGTACTTTATTCAGTTCGTCTTTCAGAAAATAGTATGTCCACGAAAGGAATGATCCAAGGTCCCCGGCGGTTAAATCGATGATGTTTTCGTTGTATGCCGGCAGCGATGTTTTTACAGCCTGCTCACGACTGACATGAGCCGATAAAGCCCAGGTTGTCATTTCGCAACTCAGCCAGATTCCGTTGGCAATTTGATCGAGAAAACGCCCTTTGCCCTCAGCAAGTTCGGCCAAAACCAAATCGGCCAGTGCTGTATTGTTTTCACCGAAAGGCGTTTCCATAATCTGGCGCGAGCCACTTCGCTCGTATTCCAGATAATCGGTAGCTTTTACTACTTTCCATCCGTAATTTAAAGCAGCTTCGCCTTTTCTAATGATTTCATCCTTGGCTCCGGCAGTTAATTTGTCCCAACCGTTGCGGTTTTTGTATTCAGGATAGGCAACCCATTTCTGGTTAAAAATCAGCTCTGATTTGAGCTGGGTTTGATCGGCTTTTTTCTGAAGCAAGTCTCGTTTTTCGTAAGCCTGGGTTTGTATTACGCAAACCAATAATGCAAAAATCAGGAATAAATTTCTCATGGTATTAGGTTTAGTTGTTTATTTGTTTTTAGACTGAAATACGCGAACATAGTCAAAGATTACTTCGTCAGGGAAATTTCCAAGTGCAGGATCCCCACCCCAACCAGTCAATTCAGTTGACAAAATCAAGTATTCGGAGCGATTTGAAACGGCTGTTGTTGTTCTCCATGTTTCTTTTCCGTCCACATAAAATAGGTATTCATTTTGGTTCCATTCCAGGCCAAAAGTATGAAACCCGGAATCGATTCCCTGGATGGTGGTTTTTTGCCCGGTTGTTTTATGGTCGGTGCCGTAGCCGTCCCAGTGCAGGTTATGATACAGAACCTGCGGCGTTTTTCGGTGGTATTCGAAAATATCGATTTCGGTTCCATTCACTGCCGGATCACCAACTTTAGTCATTGTGGGCGACTGAAGCCAGAAGGCAACATGGGGCCCGGTTTGCTGATTCATTTTCGCCCTGCACTCGAAATAACCGTAAGTTGGTTCATAAATTCCCTGAGTTCCGAGTTCACCGATGTAGTATTTCCCGCTGCTGTCTTTGGTCACTTTTATCGAAACGTAACCTTTGCCATCGAGCGAGATGGTTTGGCGCGAAACGGTTCCGTAATTTCTTACCGTTCCTTCGGCCCGGTAGTTCCATTTTGAGAGGTTAACAGTCGTGCCATCAAATTCATCGTTCCACACCATTTGGAAGGTGTCTTTTAAATGTGCCGGAAGCATCGACTGAACTGTTTGTTCTTCAGTCGTATTCTCTTCATTATCAGCTTTGCACGATGTCGTAACTAAAGAGAAGAAAAAGCAAAGCCATATTGTAATTCTAATCATTGATGTATTCATTTTTTTCAACTTGTTCTCAGTTTTAGGCATAAAAAAATGGTTACTTGCTGCCAAAATAATGAGCAAGTAACCATTTTGTTGATTAAGTTGATTTACCAGCCCGGATTTTGTGTTAAGGCTGGATTCATTTCTATTTCAGTTGCAGGTATTGGCCACAAATAATCTCTTTGTGTAAATTTCCTGGTTAGCATAGCCTTTCCGGTTACGCCAAGTTCAACTTTATTATTTAGCATCTGTTCCGACAATTTCCATCTGCGAAGATCCATATCACGGTGTCCTTCGTTGGCAAGTTCAAAGGCACGTTCTCTGAAAATTCTCTGGAAAACCTGTTCCTTGGTTGTAGCTTCGAGCCATGCCGGACCACTGTTAATTGCGGGCATTTTAACGCGGGCGCGAACTTTATTGATGTATTCAACAGCTTTAGCTTGGTTGCCGTCTTCGTTATAAGCTTCTGCAAGCATTAAATACACATCGGCGAGCCTTATTACAGGCCAATTGATCGGTGTATGCTGACGGTCGGTAATCAATCCATTCATGTTACCTTCAGGAACGAATTTACGCCAGAAATATGTTTCCCAACCACCTTTGTTGTTCCTAATAAATCCTTTGGTTTCGTTCAGCGTTTGAATAGCGCCTGCAGTATTTTTTGCAAAAACAAAATACATGTCTTTGGGTGCATTACTCGCCCACCCTGCGTAATGTGAATATGGAGTAATAACGGTTGCAGCAAGGCGTGGGTCGCGTTTGGCAAACATATCCTTGATGGTTTGTGCTTCAGCAGGCTCGGCTGTAACAGCGTCGAGGGTTGAGTTTACGGTAACGTACCATACCTTATTTTTAATGGTATTGTTTTGAGTATATCCTGGGAACAATTCCTCCCAGCTAAATGGTTTACCATCGGTGTATTCATACAAGTCGGCCAGGTCAACTCCGGCAACAGCATTGTTCCAGCAACTTCCGTATGTTGAACGGGTTCCGGCATAGAAAGCGAATGGCATTCCGTAAGGGTTACCTGTTCCACCCATGTTGTTAACCAAAAAAATCATTTCAGAACTGCCATCGCCACCAGGGAGGAAAAGATCTTTAAATGAGCTGTTCAGATTGTAGTTATAAGTCGGTTTAGTAACTTCTTCAAGATCGGTAATTGCATTTTTGTAGTTTTTCTGGTACAAATAGGCTTTTCCACGCAGAGCGTAGGCAGCACCTTTTGTTGCACGGCCTAAGTCAGCAGTAGCCCAGCTAACAGGCAACACTGCTATTGCATCGGTTAAATCCTTTATTATTTGTGCGTAAACTTCAGTTACCGATGCTCTTGGTTTTGTCAGGTTATTGAAATCCTTGTTTACGTCGGTTGTTTCGTCGTAAATAGGAACACCTCCAAAATAATTCACCAGGTAGAAATAGCCTAATGCTCTCAGGAATTTGGCTTCACCTATCATCTGGTCACGTTTGGTTGCATCAATTTGTGCAGCAGAAACATTACGGATAGCATTGTTGGCACTTTGCACCGATTCATATATGCTGGACCATTTGTTGTTCATAAAACCAGTACGGGCAGTTGCAGTTCCATCAGTTATAGGAGCATAATTATCGTATCCTGCAGCAATATCTGAATTTATATCGGTGATGAATTGTTTTCCCAGATAATCATCAGGTCGTAGTGATGAATAAACCCCCATGATGCCTTGTTTACACTGGCTTTCGGTTTGCCAGAATGTAGATGAGCTTGGCTGATCGAATGGGGCCCGGTCTAAATCGTAGCACCCTGACAAGGCTAAAAGACCAGCTATCATTGTTGTAAATATAAATCGTTTCATTTTCTTCGTTTTTAATCTATTAAAAGGTTATTTCTTAGAAAGTTATATTAACACCCAGAGTTGCCTGCCTCATTGCAGGGTAACTCAGGTTCCCGGTTTCAGGGTCAATACCTTTCCATTTGGTGAAGGTGAAGAAGTTTTCAAGTGAACCAAATACACGTAATCCGTTTATAAAAGCTTTCTGCGTTAGTGTTTTAGGAAGAGTATATCCTAATGAAATATTTCTTATTTTCAGGTATGAACGGCTGCATAACCAGAAATCCGAAACCTGTGTATTTTTGGTTGATGTGTATTCCAATTGGCGTGGGTAAGAGAAGTCTCCGGTTTGAGCTTTTTCAGGGGTCCATGATCCTTCTGCAATCTCTTTTGACATTTGGTATCCCCAGCGCACTGTTGGGTTGAAATAAGCATCCTGAAGGTAACCCTGGAATCCGGCTGTTCCTTGCAGCAACATGCTGAAATCAATGCTTTTATAAGAACATTTAAGGTTAACACCATAAGTAAACAGAGGCGACGCTCCCCATCCTTTAATTACGCGGTCGTTGTCGTTAACCAAACCATCACCATTTAAATCTTTATACAGGAAATCTCCTTTGGCTGGCACACCATAAGGGAATACAGTCTGTTTAACACCATCGATAACCGGGGCATTTGCCAGCATTTGATTAATCAGGGCAAGGTCTTCGTCGGTCGAAACAATGCGGTCAACAACTCTTACATATCTTACATTGATAGGCTGCCCTTCAGTAATTAACTGTGATCCGTTGATTGAATAATAACTTCCACGGAACTTATCCACATTGTTGCGGATGTAGGTAATGTTTCCGTCAATTCCGTACGTGAAGTTTTTGCGAATACGGTCATTCCAGCCCAAAGTTAATTCAATCCCTTTGTTGGTCACCTGTGCGGCATTTTGTTTCGGTATTGTGGTGGTACCGTGCACTGCCGGCGCCGGTAAGCTGATCAGGATGTTTTTGGTTTGCTTATTGAATGCTTCAATTGTACCACTCAATCTGCTTCTTAACATCGTGAAATCAAGACCAATGTTGGTTACATAAGTACTTTCCCAGGTAAGTAGCGGGTTGGCTATGGCTTTTTGTGCAAGCCCTGAAGCAATAGCTTTATTCAGTACATAATTGGAAATGCCATAAGTCGAAAGGGCATCGTAGTTGCCAATTGAATTGTTACCCAGCGATCCATATGAACCTCTTAATTTCAGGTTATCGAGCCAATTCTTGGTTGTGCTCATAAAACCTTCTTCGCTGATACGCCATCCTAATGACACTGAGGGGAAATATCCTATACGCTGGTCTGATGCAAATCGCGAAGAAGCATCACCTCTAAGATTGAATTCAGCCAGATATTTGCCTTTCCAGTCCAAATTCATACGGCTAAAGAAAGAACGCATGGCCCATTCACTTGCTGATCCTGAAGCCGACATGTCGCCAGTTGCTCCATTAATCACAGAAAGTGATGGATCGATCAAATCTTTACGAGATGCTGAGAAGCTTTGTGAGCGATATTGTTCCTGGCTGGCTCCGGCCATAACAGAGAAGTTCAAATGATCAGCAAGAAATTTAGTCTCATAGCGGGCCAATCCGTCCATAAAATTGCGAAAGGTTGTTGTATTGCTGTTCGAAACGCTTGTTTGAACAATGCCCGAAGTCTGAATAGTTTCGTTGTAGAAATTCCAGCGATCGATAAATACCGGACGCACTCCCTGAGTTACCGTCTGAGCATTTTCATATGAATATGATCCGGTGATTGAAAGCCCTTTCAATGGTTTAATAGTTGCATACAACCGGGCTTTAGTCAAATATGAATTATACAATCCAGTTACTGCATTCAGGCTTTTCAAAGGATTGTTGTTGCCGGCCTGAACATCATCTTCAGTGTTGTTTACTCCACCATAACGGCCATCGGGAGCACGAAATACCATACTTGGAGTTGTGGCCAATAAATAGGTAAATACCTTGTCGGCGCCATTGGAATCGGGTGCGATTTGGCTTGCACCTGGCTGATCTTTTCCAATATATCCACTGAGTTGTGTTCCTAAAGTAAGCCAAGAGGTAAGAGTAGCATCCAGGTTCGAACGCAAACTGTATTTTTGCGTTCCACTGTTTTCCATAACACCAGGGTTTTTGCTGTAATTGAACGAAGTGAAAAATCTAAGTTTTTCATTACCTCCGCTGGCTGAAATATTGTGTTGAGTTGCTGCAGCAGTTTTAAATATATCCGACACATTGGTGTTTGGATATTTCAATGGATCAGCACCATTGTCGCTGGTCCATTCGTCAATTTTTCCCTGAGAGAAAGGTTTGGGTTTGTTTGACGCTGCATATGCATTATTCATATAGTTCATATAATCAGCATAGTTTGAAACAAAATCCAGTTTACTTACATCAGCTGATTCGAAATTTACGTATCCGTTATATTCAACTTTTAAAGCTCCTTTGGTTCCCTGTTTGGTTGTAATAAGGATTACACCGTTTGCGGCTCTCGAACCATAAATCGAAGCTGATGCGGCATCTTTAAGCACCGATACTGATTCAATATCCTGAGGGTTAACACTGCTGAGCGATCCTTCAACACCGTCGATCAGCACATAAGGTGACGAATTGTTCAGCGTTCCGTTACCACGGATCAGAATGGATGAGTTTCCATCGTTCGTCGGACGCTGATCACCTGCATTAACATACAAACCAGTTACGGCTCCCGAAAGCAAAGATGATGCATTAATTACCGGACGTGTCGAAACCATATCTTTCACATCAACAGAAGCAACAGCTCCGGTAAGGTTTACTTTCTTTTGTGTTCCATAACCTACAGCAACTACTTCCTCGATACCAATCGATTCTTCTTTCAGGATAACATTAATGGAGGTTTTGCCGGCAGTGGCAATCTCCTGTGTTTTCATCCCTACAAATGAGAATTGCAAAATGGCATTTTCAGAAACATTGGAAAGCTTGTAATTTCCATCCATATCGGTAATTGTTCCGTTGGTAGTTCCTTTTACAACCACCGAAACTCCGGGAAGCGTTCCTCCGCTGGTATCGGTGACTTTCCCACTTACCGATTTTTGTTGCTGTACATCAAAGGTGTTCGATTTGGTGATAATGATGTTTTTATCAATGATCCGGTATGAATAATTACTTATTAATATCTTTTCCAGGATTTCACTGATAGAGGCATTTTGTAAATCAATAGAAACATGCTTATTCATGTCCATATCTTCGCTTTTGAAGAAAAAGCCAAAATCGCTTTTACGTTCAATTTCGCGAAAGATATCGACCAGCGAAGCATCTTTCATTTTCAGGTTGATACGGGCTGCCTGACTGTATGTTGACGCAGCAGTTGCTGTCAACAAAGAAAACAGTAATAAAAAGGTAGTTAGTTTCATAACACGCGCAAATTTTATCCACTTTCGCCGGGCGAAACATGGCAAATCACAACAATTTTTCATACGTTTGTTTTGAATTAAGTTAATATTGGAAACTGACTCCACTCAGTTTCTGTTTATGAAATTCAAATGCACCTCTCCACAGGTGCATTTTTTTTATTTTCTAATTTTAATAATGTCTTTTCCTTCTTTTTTATTGGTTATTTCATATTTAATCTGATCGGTTACAGCCAGGTACTTCAATACCATTTCCACTGTGGTACTGCGTTTTACTACACTGTTATATTTAATTTCCGATAAATTCTGATCTTCAATGCTAATTTCAATGTTGTACCAGCGTTCCAACTCTTTGCAAATATCTCCGAGCGATTCGTCGATAAACACAAATTTTCCTTCTTTCCATGCGGTTATTTCCGATGGATCGTGCTCAGTAACTTCAATGTTGTTACTGTTTTTGTCGTATTCGACATATTCGCCAGGTTTTACGGTTAAAATCGAGGATCCTGATTCCTGAACCAGATCGATCTGCCCGTTTATGAGAGAAGTCGAAATTTTATTTTCCGATTCGTATGCCCTGATGTTGAATGTAGTACCGATATCGTGTACCTGGAATTTTCCGAGATCGATAATAAAAGTTCGTTTTGGATTGGGAACGAGATCAAAATAGGCTTCACCATTTAAACGTGCTACCGTTTTGCCGTCAGTCTTCTTGTCAAGAGCCAGCTTGGTGCCCGAACTTAACCAGATGACTGATCCATCATCGAGTTTTATGGAGGAAACACTTCCTTTTTCAGAACTGTATTCGATGTGATTTTCAGAAATAACGGTTTTCTCCTTTTTTGTCAGGCTGTTGGCTAAAAAGCCAAGCGAGGACGCAACAACAACAATGGCTGCATAGCGCATCCAGCCTCCTAATGTCAAAGTTTTTGAGGTATTTATCTGGCTCCAGAATTTGTTAAAATTCTTGTCTGCCAGTTTTGAATAATTATCCGGATTAAGGCTGCTAACAACATAAAGGTTTTTGAAACGATGGAATTCATCTCTTTTTTCAGGATTGGTTTCCAGCAGTTGAAAGAATTCGAGTTTTTCCGTTTCGCTTGCAGTGTTGTTTATTATTTTATGAAAGATTTCTTCTGACATGGTACTTTGCTGATTTGTTGACTAAACACATAAACCTACAAATACCCTATCGAAAAGATGAATAAAATGCGTTTTTTTTTAGCTACCTAATTCAGAATACTGGAAATCAGGCATATCATCGGAAGAAAATCTTTGAGCTCAACACGTAAAATTCGTAGAGCCTTAGAAATTCGCGCTTCAACTGTTTTTATGCTTATGTTTTGTTTTTCGGCAATTTCCTTATACGAAAGCTCTTCAAACCGGCTTAATTGGAATGTTTCGACAAGTTCTTCGGGAAGTTGGGCAATTGCTTCTTCAATTTTACTTCTCAGTTCTTCAAATTGAATGTAATTTCCCAGTTTTTCCAAAGCCTCGTAATTAAATTGCATTTCCATGTACTTCATGTTTTCGATGTGTTTCATCGAAATTTTCTGGTTACGCAGGTAATTGAGGCAATTGTTCTTAGTAATGGTGTACAGGAAGCTACGGATGTTTATCTGGTCGTTAAGCGTGTTCCTGATTTCCCAGAGCTTTAAAAAAGTGTCCTGAACGATTTCTTCAGCCGCTTTTTCGTTGTGTATATATTGGAGGCAGAGGTGATAATGTACCCCGAAAAATTCATTGTAAATTTCCTCAAAAGCTTTTTTATCGCCCTTTTTGAGTAAGGTAATATTAATTCCGAGGTATTTGCCAGACATAGTTTCTAGTAAAAAAAAACTGAAGAATTTAGTTCCGCAGCTTTCAATGCAAAGATATAATTCTTGTTAGAGCTTTTGATTTGAATGATACTTATTTTAAAGCAACATTATTACGCACAGTAATATTTAACATAGATAAATCCTCAAAGAAAAATGTAAATCTTTAGCTAAAAGTGAACTGGTAGTGTTGTAAAACAAAGAGACATTTTGTGAAGTTTACTAGGAAATCTATTCCGGACTTGAATTCCTGACTCTAAAAAAGTCAAATCAACTAAAAAAGCCTTACAGATCAATGATCTATAAGGCTTTAATGTTTTTAAAAGTGACCCAGCTGGGATTCGAACCCAGGACCCCATCCTTAAAAGGGATGTGCTCTACCTGCTGAGCTACTGAGTCATCCTTAATGTGCTTTTGTTTTTCAAAAGCGGTTGCAAAGGTAAAAGCTATTTTTGTTTATACAAACCAATTTTACAATTTATCGTGAATTTAAGCATTATTTTATAAACAACCAATTGTTAGTTTTCTCTTATCCAGCCAGCAAAAATTAAGCTAATTTTGTCTAACCAATTCATACAAAAACACAAAGTGAAAAATAAAGTTGTAATCATTACCGGTGCATCATCGGGCATTGGAAGGGCGCTGGCTAAGGAATTTGCAGCAAAAGGAGCTAAACTTTCGCTGGGAGCACGCCGGACTGAACTTCTGGAGGAGTTAAAACAGGAACTTACAGGCACTGAAATTTTGATTACCCAAACGGATGTAAGCAAGGAAGATGATTGCAAAGCCCTAATTGAAGAAACCATTAAACATTTCGGGTGCATTGATGTGCTGATAAACAATGCCGGGATTTCGATGCGGGCGCTTTTTGAAGAAGTGGAGCTGAATGTCATCAGGCAACTGATGGATGTGAATTTTTATGGTACTGTTTATTGCAGCAAATACGCCTTGCCATATCTGCTTAAAACCAAAGGAAGCCTGGTGGGTGTTATCTCCATTGCAGGGTATGTTGGTCTTCCGGGACGTACAGGCTATTCAGCCTCGAAGTTTGCCATTCGCGGATTTTTGGATACCATCCGTATCGAGAATCTGAAGAAAGGGCTCCATGTGCTGGTGGCGGCACCGGGGTTTACAGCTTCCGAAGTGCGTAAAGTAGCATTAACCAACGATGGATCGCAACAGGGCGAAACACCGCGCGACGAAAGCAAGATGATGTCGGCCGAAGAATGCGCCCGTCACATTGTGAAAGCCATTGAAAAGCGCAAACGAGAATTGATTCTCACATTTGTCGAAGGTAAATTAACGGTTTTCCTGAATAAATTTTTCCCTTCACTGATCGATAAGCTCACATACAGCCACATGGCTAAAGAACCTAATTCTCCATTCAAATAGCTGACCAAAACCAACTGAATCATGATTGTTTCCGAAACCAAAATCAGGGTTTATTACGAAGATACCGACCAGATGGGTGTAGTATATTACGGCAATTACGCCCGTTATTACGAGATTGGCCGCACCGAAATGATTCGTGACCTAGGTTTTACTTACAGGCAAATGGAAGAAATGGACATTATGCTTCCGGCACGAAGCCTGAAAATTAATTACCTGAAATCGGCCTACTACGACGACCTGCTGACAATAAGAACAATTGTTGACACCCTGCCGAAAGTAAAATTTCCGATCAAAACCGAGATTTACAACGAAAAAGGAGAACTAATTAACTCAGGTGAAGTGGTTTTGGTATTCTTCAATGCAAAAACAAACAAACCCTGCGCCGCACCAAAGTTCTTTATTGACAAGTTAATCCCAATTTTTAGTAAGTCATCGCTTAAATAAGGTTATTCGTTGTTGATCAGCTGGAATGTAAAGACCAAAAACCTCAGGGAACAGCCTGAAATAGAGAGATTAAAGAGATCCTGAATTTAGCGGATAATCAGCCAACAACAAAACCTTTCTGAACAGCAATAATCACGGTTACAATTACGAAAAGGATAATCAGAGCGCCGGCTGTTTTGTTGATCCACCATAATACGCGCAGATTAATTTTATGGCGGAACAGGCTTACAATTCCCGACAGGGTAAACCACCACAAAAAGGCCCCGAGAAAAATTCCGAGAATCACAAAAAATGAATGGTAAGGTTTTTCCAGGCTGATTGCAACTCCTGAACTGGTAAAAACGGCCAGGAAAACAAACACAGTGAGCGGATTGGAAACCGTAACCAGGAAGCTTGAAATGATGTCCTGAAAATGTGTATTGCCCCGCAACTTGTTCCTGCGAAGGTCGTTTACCGGATTCTTGAAGAAGATTGAAATTCCGAGCGCCAGCACCACCAAAGCACCCAGCGACTGAAAGAAAATCTCGTGTGCGCGAATGAAATCAATCACAAAGGTCAGGCTAAAACCGGCAACAATAGCATAAAGGGTGTCGGACAAAGCGGCGCCCATGCCCGACAAGAGTCCGGCAATGCGACTTTTATTCACAGTTCGCTGGATGACCAGCACTCCAATTGGCCCCAAAGGAATGGAAACCAACAGCCCCATCAATACCCCTTTTACAATCAGCATGAAAAACATATTGCAAAAATAACCGAATTTGGCAGTTCTCAATAACTGCGGGGCAAGCTTACAAATTTTTAACATCTGACAAACCCGTTCAGCATAAATTTGTACTTTTAGAACCCGTTACAAACCTAAAAAACTACTCGAAAATGGAAGAACTTGCAGTTGGAACCCGTGTCGATCATCCGCGATACGGAGAAGGAATTGTCAGTAAAAATAAAATCACTTCGTACGAGATATTTTTTGAACGCGGAGGCAAAATAGAGATTACCAAAAGCAATGCTGACCTGACCGTACTCGAATCGCCGGCCGAAAAACCCCGTAATTCGCTCACATTAGCCGAAATTGAAAAAGTGCTTCGTTATGTGCTCGACCAGCAGGGCGCTTTGCAGGAAGTTGTTCCGCTGGGCGACAAATGGATGGGCGGAAATATGATTTTGCAACCAGCCAACGCTTCGCTCAAGCCCAAAGAAATTCCGATCGAAGCATTTTTTCATAAAATTGTGATGCTTCGCGACCGACTTCGGGTGCTGGAACAGAATATCAACAGCCATACCGTGCTGACTGACGAAGAGAAAATCAACATGCAGCAGTACATTACCCGTATCTATGGCTCACTAACTACATTTAATATCCTTTTTGCCGACAAAGACCAGTATTTTGTGGGCGCTAAATCGTAAAACCATGTACAAAAGATTAGGAATTTTAGCATTGGTCATCATTAGTTTTAACACTATGGCACAAGATTTTAAACTGAAAGTATGGCCAAACGGCGCTCCCGACAGTAACGGGATGACTTTACCCGAAGAAACCTACGAAGGCAAACGTGTTCGCAACGTTTCGGAAGCCGAAATGTATGTGTATCTCCCAAAAATTGGGGTTAACACCGGAGCAGCTGTTGTAATTTGCCCCGGGGGCGGTTACATGATCGAAGCCATGGACCACGAAGGATACGATCTGGCCGAGTGGCTTACCACGCAAGGCGTAGCAGGTATTGTACTGAAATACCGCCTTCCTTACGGACACGACCAGATTCCGCTGGAAGATGCACAACGGGCGTTACGCATCGTTAGACAAAAAGCAGCTGAATGGGGCATCAATCCGGCGAAAATCGGAATTGCAGGTTCGTCGGCCGGAGGACATTTGGCCTCAACTGCCGGAACACGATTTGACTTGGGCAAACCCGAATCGACCGACCCACTTGAAAAATACAGCTGCCGCCCCGATTTTATGCTGTTGTTGTACCCTGTTATCACGTTCAACGAAGAATTTGGGCACATGGGCTCGAGAACCAACCTGATTGGCACCGGAAATAAATGGGAACTCGTTGAAAAATACTCGAACGAGCTGCATGTTACCCCGCAAACTCCGCCAACATTCCTGATATTGGCCGACGACGACGGTGGCGTTCCTCCACGCAATTCCATCGAATTCTATATGGCCCTCAAGAGGAATAAAATTCCGGCTGAGATGCATATTTTCCGCGATGGCGGCCATGGATTTGGGATGAACAAAAAGAATCTGCCGGTTGACCAGTGGCCAAATTTATTCGCACAATGGATGAAAGCCCAGGGAATCACGAAATAATTTACGATTTGATTATTTACGATATACAATCGTAATTGAAATATGTTGATCATCGGATTATCTGTTAGAAGCAACAGAATCGCAAACAATTAAATGGTAAATCGTCAATAAATAAATGGTCAATAATACAACGCATCCGGTAAATGTGCTGAAGTTTTGTCCGCGCTGCGGATCGCCAAACTTTCCGGCAACAGGCAGTCGCTCGTTTCAGTGCGCCGACTGCTCGTTCAATTACTATGTGAATGCCTCAGCAGCAGTGGCCGTGTTGCTTTTCAATCCTGAAGGCGAGCTTTTACTCACGCGGAGGTCCATCGAACCGCACAAAGGCAAACTCGATTTACCGGGAGGATTTATCGATCCAATGGAAACGGCCGAACAAGCTGCCAAACGCGAAATTCAGGAAGAACTGGGCATCGAAATTCACTCGCTGAGGTACTTTTGCTCATTCCCCAACGAATATATTTTCTCGGGATATTCGGTTTTTACGCTCGATCTCGCATTTCTGGCCCAAACCGAAAGTCTCGCCAACATGAAAGCCATGGACGATATTTCGTCGTTCGAATTTTACAAACCGCATGATGTTGATCTGGATGAATTACCATCCATTTCAATGAAAAACATCATCAAAGAACTGATACAACGTGAAGGAAATTATTAGAAACAGAATATCGGGCCTGCGCAGCCAGATGAAAAAACTTGGGCTCGACGCCTATGTCATTTTCGGAACCGATCCGCACATGAGCGAATACCTACCGGCGCGCTGGCAAACCAGGGCATTTATCTCCGGATTCACCGGTTCGGCCGGAATGGTGGTGGTAAGCCACGACAAAGCTGCTTTATGGACCGACTCGCGTTACTTTTTGCAGGCCGAAGAGCAACTCTCCGGAACCGGCATCGACCTGGTTAAAATGCGCACGCCTGGACATCCGGAGCCTGACCAATGGCTGAAAGCCTCTCTTGCAAAAGGTGCCGTTGTTGGAACCGACGAATGGTGCGTATCGGTAAACCAGTATGCCGCAATGAAAAACAGTCTGACCAGTGCCGGAATTGAATTCAGGGAAGCCGGAGATTTGCTCGATGTCGTTTGGCCCGACCGCCCTGCCCTGCCCGATTCGCCGGTTTACGAGCATGAACTGAAATATGCCTGCACTTCACGAAAAGAGAAAATCGGAATGATTTGCGCCGAACTCGAAAAAGCGGGCGCCGACCTTCAAATCGTTACGGCACTCGACGATCTGGCCTGGACGTTTAACCTCCGGGGAAGCGATGTGGAATTCAACCCGGTGTTTGTAGCCTATGCAAGCGTTTCGGCCACCGAAAATATCCTGTTTGTGCAAAATACTAAACTTCCGGCCGAACTGAAAGCACAACTGACTTCAGAAGGAATTGAAATCCGAGAATATGAAGACCTGACAAGCTACCTCAATCAGCTTCCGGCAGGCAAAAAAGTACTGATCGACCGCGACCGGACCAACCAGGCCGTTCTCAAAAACATTCAGGCCGGAACTCAGGTAATCAATGCCTTATCAGTTCCATGCCGGTTGAAGGCTATTAAAAGTGAGGGCGAAGTAAAAAACATTCGCGAAGCCATGAAACGCGACGGCGTGGCTTTAGTCGAATTCCTGTACTGGATTGAAAAGAACCTGGGACAAATTCCAATGACCGAATATACGGTTGCCGAAAAACTGAACGAATTGCGGGCCAAACAGGCGGGGTTTAAAGGCATTAGTTTTTACCCGATTGTGGGCTATAAGGAACATGGCGCCATCGTGCATTTCCATGTAGAAGAACACAACGCACTTCCGGTTGAAAAGGACGGATTTTTGCTTTTCGATTCCGGAGGACAATACCTCGATGGAACAACCGATACCACGCGGACCATCGCTTTATCGGAACTGAGCGAACGACAAAAGAGCGACTTCACGATTACGCTGAAAGGAATGATTTCGCTGACCAACGCCAAATTTCCAACCAACACACGGGGTTATCATCTCGACATCCTTGCGCGGAAAGACATGTGGCAACACGGCTTAAACTATGGTCACGGAACAGGACATGGCGTTGGCTTTTTCCTGAATGTGCACGAGGGGCCGATGAGCATTCGTCAGGAGTTTAACGACCGCGTGATTGAAGCCGGTATGGTGATGTCGAACGAACCTGCGTTGTACCGTTTGGGAGAATACGGATTGCGCACCGAAAACATGATGGTTTGTGTGAAAGACGAAACAACCGAATACGGCGAATTCCTTCGTTTCGACACCTTAACGCTCTGCCCCATCGATCGCAATGCCATTGAAAAGAGTTTGCTGAATGCCGACGAAATAAAATGGCTGAACAATTACCATCAATGGGTTTACAACGAGCTTTCTCCACTTTTGAATGATGAATTAAAAGCATTTTTGAAGGAACAAACCCTGGCGATTTGATGATCTCGTGGAAATGTTATTAAAAATTAGAGAAAAAGAATTCATCACATAATTGTAATTTGTTCCTTATACCAGGTTGTGTTAAGTGGTTTCTGTTGTGGGCCTGTCACCCTGAACTTGTTTCAGGGTCTCAATATTAATGGGATGCCGAAACAAGTTCGGCATGACGCTACGTCACATGAGAGTTGACACAAAACTAGAATCCATGCAGAAATTATATGTGGTGATTTATAAGCCCGGTACGGGCGACAAATATGTCGCCTGTACCGGGCTTATAAACGAACCGGTCTTCGTTATAAGGCAGTCTCGAAAGAAGTTTTAAGTTTTTAATCGCCTAAGATTTGCAGGTAACGGCATCGTTAAAACCCCTAAATCCCCTGAAGGGGACTTCCAAGCCGCCCCTTTAGGGGAGGTTTGGAGGGGTAAAACATTGCTATAGGAACAATTTAAAAGTTTAAAACACAAAAATCAGATTTTTGAGAAAGCCTAACCATCCCTATTACAAATCTTAAATCCCAGATACAAACAACTAAAAGGCCTCTTTTAAAAGAGATTTGAAAGGCCGTTAAAGGCAACACCGCAACCCGAAATACGTATGAAAATATGAATGAAATGATAATTGGCGGTAGAGACGCGAAGCATTGCATCTCTACCGCCAGAAAAAACAAACAATTAAACACAAAGAATGGAATTCCCTGGTCTTGCTCTTCAGATACTGATGAATCAGTAGTTCTTAAAATTGATTGCTAATGTTTAAAAACCGGAAGCCATGACCTCAGTAATTTGTCCAATATGTAAAGGCCACATCAGCGAGTGGGATGTCATTTGCTTAAGTTGTGGACACAGCGTATCGCCCGAAGAACGCAAACAACTGGTAAAGGAACACGAAGAAATGATTGCACACGAGCATGAGTTGAAAATGGCTGCGCACAAGGCACACCTGAAACATCATCACCCGCACCATTTGCAAATGCGGCTCGATAAATTTAGCGTAGGTGTGTTTCATACCACCTTCGATGTAGTTACTGTTTTCTTTATCAGCGTCATTCTGCTGATTGTGGCAGCCTTACTTATGATGATGTAAATGCACCACAACCCCGGCGAAAACCTGAAGGTTAAATCTCCATCTTTCAAAAGTGTTTAAACCGGCGCAATCCCCGGGCCGGTAGTTCAGGTATTGTATTTTTGAGTGTTAACCCCCCCCCGGCGAACGACGTGTAGCAAAACTCTCCCTCAAAAGCTATTCGTTGCCCATTCTTTTTGCAAATTCCTTCACTGCAAAAACCATAAATAATTCGTTTCATATGCCCATACATACCATTCATGTAAAAAAACATATGTTTCATATATTTTTCTGAAATACATAACAATTCTTTTGACATTATTTCCTAATTTTCAACTCATAATTAGAGATATACAGTCGTAATTTTCGCCTTTTTAGTCCGGATTGCTCTTTATCCTACCACGAGAAACACTGCAGAAAGCCCCAGGTAAAACATTCAGGCTACGATTTTGTACCGGCGAATTTAGAAAAGAACCGGCCAGGGAAAAACAGGCGATTGAGGACATCAAAACAATCGTGCAAGTGTGAAATTAAGGCGTGTAACAACGCGAAAAAGTGTTGTAAGAGCCCAATTTAAACCTGCAGGAATGAAATTAAGCGCTGTAAGTATCGAATTAAGAGTTGTAAGTGCCCGATTAAGCCGTGTAAGTATCAAATTAAGCGATGTAAGTGTGCGAAAAAATGATGTCGGATCGAAATTAAACGATGTAAGACTCGAATTAAGAGATGTAAGAAGACAAAATAAAGCTGTAAGAAGTCAAGATAAGCGTGCAGAATGAAGAAAAAGAAGAACCTGAAGTACAGATTTTGAACGCAGGACGCAAGAATAAACCGTCATATTAACCCTTAAAATGAACAGTTATGGAAAAGCGTTTTGAAAACAAACTGATTATGCTGAAAGCTGTTTTAAGCTTATTGCAGCAAAACCAATCGCTGTGGCAAACGAATGCGCCAATGAATGCGGCTTACAACGATCTGCGGTCGCACATTGCCCAAATTGAGCAAGCCAAGCAAAACATCAGCCTGACGCAGGCGGGACTGGCTATACAGAAACAAAACCTGCAGGATGCCGTTGTTGATGCAACATTTGAGCTGGCATCGATGCTGTTTGCGTTTGCCCAACGCACGAACAACACCATTTTACAAGCCAAGGTCGATTTCCCGATCTCGCAACTGAAGTTGTTACGCGATGGAGAACTGGCCACCACCAGCCGAAACATTCTCACCCTGCGACAGGGAAACGAAGGACCGCTGGTAGAATACGGCGTTACTGACGAGAAAGCGAATACGCTAACTAACCTGATTAACCGGTACGAACAGGAATTACCCAATATCCGTGTAACCGTATCGGAACGGAAAGCGATAAACGAAAATCTGAAGACTTTGCTCAACGAAGCCATGGACATTGCCTCCAAGCAAATCGACCGGCTGATGATAGGGCTGAAAACCACACAACCCGGGCTTTATGCTTCGTACACCAACGCCCGAAAGGTAGTTGACTACGGTACACGCTACGAAAAAACTGACGAAACTGAAGAAAAACAAACTGATACGGTTAAATAAACAGCGCATCATTTTCTGCTCCCCGGTACTGCCGGGGGCGGAAATTGATTGAAATAGATTTTGGAATAAAAAGTAGCAGCAAACATGAAAATTGATGTAATGAAAGACCATATTAGCATGCAAGATTTATTTTATAAACATTATTCAAATCTTGAAGAAGAAGCAATACTAAATATAAACGAAAAATTTAACTCTCCAGAGTTTAACAATGTCATCGTTGGACTTGAAAAACAATGTTTTAGTCTTTGGTTAATGGATGATGTTGAAGATATTAGATATCGCCTTTTTTATATAACAAGCCAAAATAAACTGGAAGGAGACTTAATTGAGCTAAGTGTCAGTATAGATTATCGCGATGAACTTGTAATGTTTTTTTCAAATTTTCTGGCGCACAACTATAAAGGACTTGACCCAATTGACGTATTCAATACTTTTCAAAAGCAGACAAGAGGGATGTTAGAAAAACTTAAATATTTAACAATTGCATCTACTGAGTTAGCCAAATATTCAGGACAAAATCCACATATTATGGCTAAAGATGTAAAAGGTATAATTCCAATAAAACTTATTGATAAAACAGAATTTTATAAAGAATTTTTTGGCAATAAAAGTCTAATTCCCGAAACAGAGGACTGTGACCATCTTTATTTGATGCTAAATAAAAGAAATGACTATATAAAAATTGGAAAAAGCAAAAAACCCAAATTTCGTGAGAAAACGCTTCAGGGGGAAGAGCCAGACATTGATATGATTACTTTTTGGCAAGCCCCATCTCGAGTAGAGAGAGAATTACACAAGAAATTTAAAGAGAAAAGACAAAGAGGTGAATGGTTTAAATTGTCATTTATTGACCTTAGACAAATAAAAGAATATATGGAAAGCTATGAATAAAAGGCAGCAATTATCATTACCTACCCGCAAAAACGACATCGGAATTGATAGGAAACCGCCCGCAATTCGCCCCAGCTCATAGGTTTTCGCACTTTGTTGACAAACTTAAACTATAAAAATATGGAAATTTTTTGATTTTAATTGTTATCGCCTTAACGGTTGTTTGGTTAATAAATCGGTCTAATTTATCAAAAAGAATAAATCAACAAAATGCAGAAATTGCTACGTTAAAAGAGGAAAAGGAGAAATTGGTAATCATCAATGATGATTTGAGCAGATTTCAAGGAATTCTTGATGCGGACAAAGAAGCAAATAGAATATTAGAAAAAGCAAATCAGGACACCGAGATACTGGTTTCAAATGCCAAATCTGAGTTGGAAAATGCCAAAATAAAATCAGATGAAATAAAGCAGTCGGCATTAAAAGATGCTCAAGCAGTTAAAGAAAAAGCACAACAGTTTTTGACAAATGCAACGATTGAAGCAAGTACCATTATAAATCAAGCAAACATTAAAGCTGAAGAAATTGCGGGAAATGCGTATAAAGCGATGCAAAATGCATCTGACTTTGAAAAGACTGTTAAGGCAATGAAAAACATTATAGAAGGCTATGGAGATCAATATTTAGTGCCTACCTATAGTTTGTTAGACGATCTTGCAGAAGAATTTGCCCATACAGATGCTGGTGAGAAATTGAAATTTGCACGGGAAAAGTCGGTTCTCATGATTAAAAATGGAACGGCTGCAAAATGCGATTATGTTGAAATTAATCGAAAAGAAACAGCAATCAATTTTGTATTAGATGCTTTTAATGGGAAAGTTGATTCCATCCTATCAAAAGTTAAAAAAGACAATTTCGGAACACTGGAGCAGAAAATAAAGGATTCATTTCAAGTTGTAAATTATAATGGTAAAGCCTTTAGAAATGCTGAAATTACAAGTGAATTTTTGAACGCAAGAATTGATGAATTGCGTTGGGCAATAGTCGCACAAGAACTAAAATGGCAAGAGCAGGAAGAACAAAGAAGAATAAAAGAGCAGATTAGAGACGAGGAAAGAGCTCGCAGAGAATTTGAGAGAGCAATGAAAGAAGCGCAAAAAGAGGAAGAAACATTAAAGAAATTAATTGAAAAAGCACAAAGTCAAGTTTCTACGGCAAATGAGGAACAGAGAGCCAAACTTGAAGAAAAACTAAAAGAATTGGAAGCTAAATTAATCGAAGCAGAGGAAAAGAATCAACGTGCCTTATCAATGGCCCAGCAAACCAAATCTGGTAATGTTTATATAATTTCAAATATCGGGTCCTTTGGCGAAAATGTTTTCAAAATTGGTATGACGAGACGACTAGAACCTCTTGAAAGGATTAAAGAATTAGGTGATGCAAGTGTTCCATTTGAATTTGATGTTCATGCAATGATTTATAGTGAAGATGCACCAAAACTTGAGAATGAATTACACAAAACCTTTATGCTAATGCAGATGAATAAAGTAAATCCCAGAAAGGAATTTTTCAAAATTGGATTATTGGATATTAAAGAGGAAGTTGATAAACTTGGAATTGTTGCCAAATGGACAATGACTGCTGATGCCAGACAATATCGGGAGAGCTTAGCAATTGAACGATCGATTGCAAATGATAGCAAGAAGAAGGAAGAATGGGAAAAAGCTCAGAAACAACTTGAAAATGAATATCAATTAGACTTGGAGGAAATCGAATTAAATTAACAAGGCTAGGCTGATTTGTAATCCAATAAAGTAATTCGCATCAGTAAAAAGCAAGAACGTAAAAAACCCTTTATTGATTTTTTGATTTATTAAAACCTATGAAAAAGACAATTTCAATTATTCTAATTATCGCTTCGGCCCTATTGATTATTAACTGTACCAGAAAGGATTCGACGAAGACATACGTATATACAAGCAAAAGTCCATCGGAAGTTACACTCTATCTGTACATCGACAATAAATATATCGGAGAGTTACCTCATCTCGAAAATAATGCCATTAATCACATCGCATCAAGTAAAGCGCTCGATTTATCGTTAAAATATGGAACTCACATTATGACCGCAAAGGATAAAAAAGGGAATGAAATATCAGCACTGAAGATAGAAGTGGCCAGTAATTTAACATCTTCGTACGGATTGATTGGAAGTCATAGTCAATCAGTTCGAGGTCTTTTAAGCAGGCGCATAATCGTGGATATGTTTTAAGAGTGGCTATCGGATGATAAATTTTAAATAACAGACTATGATTAAAAAAATTTGGGTCCTGGTAATTTGTTCCTTGTTCGTCGTGAAGGGATTTGGGCAGTCGGATAAATCGAACAACCAAAGACCACCTTTTGAGTTAAAACTGCTTGTTAATGATCAACAGTTATTTAATGCGCAGTTGGGAGAGTCCAGTTACATTATCAACGACAGTATTATACAGATTTTTCCGGGAGAAAAGCTCTTTATTGAGGCCGATGTAGTTAATGATAAATTGTCGAACTTTCAGGTCATCAAAGAGATTCGGGATAAAAGCAAAACTTTGGTGATCGATTTTCAGCAGAAAGCCAACGGTAAAGTCCATGAGCAAATGATGTTAACAATAGATAATCCGTTTGGAACGCAGTTGAATTATAAAGCGGCAATGAACTTAATGAAAACCAAAAGATGGGTAGATACTTCGGTTTACCCGGTAATGGCTCATTTAAAATCAATTGAATTGTGGCCCGACTTAATTACTTCGCTTGCTTTATTCAAATTTGAATTAGGGGATAAATAAGTTGCAAAACCTACGTCCGCAAAAAGAAAGAAACAAATACCAAACAATTAAAAATTCAAACCTAACAACAACATGGAAGAACTTAACAACACCCCGGCTCAGGAAAAACCGGTAATGGGCAACGAGAAAATTGAAGCATACCTGGTAGAAACCGCAAAATGGGGAAAATTTCTGGCCATCATGGGATATGTACTGATGGGAATACTGGTTTTGGTGGCCATAGCCATGATGCTGGGTATGTCGGCATTATCCAAAGCAACAGGGCATAACTTTTTCTCGGTATTCATCGGAATAATTTACATTTTACTGGCCGGAGTTTATTATGTACCCATTACTTATTTGTACCGGTTTTCGGTTCAGGTTAAACAAGCCGTAGAAAATAACAACGAAGAAGAATATACCACTGCCTTTCAGAATCTGAAATCGCTGTTTAAGTTTCTGGGCATTAGCACCATTGTCATTCTGGCTATTTATGCGGTGATTTTGGTTGTGGCCCTGCCTATGGCCATGCTGATGAAGTAACCGTCGAGACCGGAATCCGATCGTTTAGCGGGAAGCAATCCCGGCAATTTCACGTTTGCACGAATAAAAAATGTCGTACGATCCGCAAAGACATCATCGCCGCAGCATCCGCCTGAAAGGATACGATTATTCGCAGCAAGGATTGTATTTTATAACCCTGTGCTGCCAAAACCGGGCGTGTCTGTTTGGGGAAGTAAAAGATGGCCAAATGATTTTAAATGATGCCGGAAAAATTGCGGAGGAAGAATGGATGAAAACACCGCAGATCCGCCAGAACACCGAATTAGGAGAATTTGTAGTGATGCCCAATCATTTTCATGCAATTTTGGAAATAAAATATCCTGTAGAGGGCGTATTGCAATACGCCCCGACAGAATTGCCATACACCCCGATGGGCGAATCGCAATTCGCCCCCACTGGATTGCAATTCGCCCAATTCAAATCGCCATCGCAAACCATTGGAGCAATCATCAGGGGATTTAAAGGAGCCACCACCAAACGAATCAAAGAATTAATCAATCGGGAAGGAAATATCAGCGATAAAGAAAATAATAGAGATCGTACGGGCGTATCGCGATACGCCCTTGATAAGGGCGAATTGCAATTCGCCCCAACGATCGCCCCAACGATAATCCCGCCCCCAGCGATCTGGCAACGGAATTATTGGGAACACATCATCCGCAATCAACAGGAATACGAACGAATCGCGAATTACATTATCCGGAATCCTAAAAAATGGGAGGCCGACCGATTAAACAAATCGTCGTAGATTTATCAGCAAAATAAAACAGACAGGAATTTCATCGCACTGAAAAGACGAAGTCCGCTGAATTCAATAACATTTAAAACATGGAACTAAGCATACAAACCGACATCAAAAACATCGACTGGACGCGTGTACCCGAAATACTGAAAGAAGTTGGGATGAGTTATCACACGGCAGAAGGACACGAGCGGGCTTTCGCCAAAAGCCATTCCGTAATATTTATTTTCGACAAGGGGACCTTAATTGGCTTTGGCCGTGCAATCTCCGATGGCGAATACCAGTCGGCCATTTACGATGTAGCCGTTTTACCCGGATACCAGGGAAAAGGAATCGGACGGTTGATTGTTCAGAATCTGATTAAACAAACGCCCCAGTGCAATTTCATTTTGTATGCGTCGCCCGGTAAAGAGAAGTTTTACGAGAAAGAAAACTTCAGGAAAATGAAAACCGGCATGGCTCTGTTTGCGAATGCCGATCGGGCGAAGGAAAGGGGATTTACAGAGTAATTACATGATCCGAAATCCTACGAAATGGCAGGCAGACCGATAAAAACCAATAAAACTATCCATCAAACAAGCTAACAACCGCATGAAAACGAAGCTAATCCTTTTATTTCTTTTTGTTTCGCTCTTCGGGAACGCTCAAAACCCGACAAAGCTGAACTTTGGAGCCGACTTTATGCTTTTCCGCGGAGAATACAATAATCCATATGGAGATGCTACCTATGATTCACGTGGCGGATTCTTTGTGGAAAAACCTTTTCAAATGAAATTTTACAGGCGGCTTTATATAAGTCCCGGCGTATCGTTTAAAAACATTTATGAAAGCTATCGAGGCGGAGGAATGGGAGCTGGATTTTCATGCATATTGAACCATTATTCGATTAATAGTTACCTCAAGACTATTTATAAGCCGGAGATCCGGATTTTAAAACCAACTTCGATCTACTTCGGCGCGTTGGGCGGGACTCATCTTTATACCTGGGAAAAAGGAAGTGCACATTCATGGAGTATGTTTGTCCCCCAAGCCAACTGGTCAAAGGAAAACTACCGGGAAGACCCGTCGCACCTTTACAACAATCTTTTTTTCGGACTTCTGGCAGGTATTGGATTAACCGGAAAAGGCATTATTCGTCCCTCAATTGAAGTAAGATGGATGCCCAATTATGGCGAATTCCAGAGAAACAAAATCAGCCCGTTTGAACTGGCGATAAACCTTGGAATAGGAACAAAAAAAAAATAAATAATCTGGCTTAAAATACTGAAAGTATGAAAAAATTGATCTTCATGATTCTGTTTATGAATGCATGGTTTATAAAAGCCCAATCATTACCGACTGAACCATCCAGCGGGTTCTCTTTTCCATTGGGAAGCAAATTCACCATCAAATTATTCCCAGTTGATTCTGTCAATTACAATTATTCAGTTATAGCCTACGAACAGTTCAAAGAAATTGTCGACACTTACGAAAATGATAATCTGTTTACAACCGAAGGACGTGACAGTACGATCACATTTTACTTTTGTTTGGGTACCAATGGCGATAACGAAAAAGAAAAGAAAGAAAACATGAAAGTGCTACTTTTATTTAAAAACTATGCAAAGAAACATCTGGAATATACCTCTGAAATAATGGTAGCCGAAGATGGTAAATTCGAACCCACATCCAATATGGGGGCATTTCCATCAGCGAAAGGAACCGAAATATGGCCATACATGATTCACTACATTGGATTGCGGAATTTCAAAAATGCAGAATAACAGGAGTAGAAAGCTCCTGATTTTTTTGAGTATTCGAAAATATTGCCAATTAAAAGAGCCAATATTCGTGAGCTTTAAAAGAATTGGCACATCGTTCCAAATTTATTTTGTTTACTCAATAAGTTATGCTAAATTAGTAAAGGACGATTGCCATTCATCCTTTATCTCAGTTTGTGAGAATAAAATGAAGGAAATCTATCATACAAACAAGCTAAACACCAAACATCAACTTATCATGAAAGTACTATTTGCATTATTCCTTGGATTTTTCTTTTTCTTTTCCGCTTTAGGACAGGAAGATCAGATTAAAAAGCTCGTCAGTGAAGGTGTTGAATTAAATGACCAGGGTAAATATGACGAAGCCATTGCAAAATATAAAGAAGCTCTCGACATCGATAAGAATTCGACGCTTGCCAATTACGAATTAGCCTATACTTACCTTGCTTCAGGACAATATGAAAATGCAATAAAATTCAGTAAGCGGGTTATTGACCAGGATTCCGACAATCAACTTGGAGCATATGTAACCCTGGGAACTTCGTTCGACATGCTTGGAAAACCAGATAAAGCCATGAAAGCGTATGAAGAAGGAATTGAAAAATTTCCCGAAAGTAATTTACTGTATTACAATCTGGCAATTACCGCATTAAATCAAAAAGACTATGAAAAAGCAGAGCAATCAGCTACAAATGCGATCAAATACAAACCACAACATTGCAGTAGCCATATTGTCCTTGCTGTCACCATGCAGGATCAGAAGAAACGGGTAAAATCAATCTTACCACTGTTTTATTCGCTAATGCTTGAACCGACTTCAAATCGGGCGAAATCGAATTATCCGACATTACTGATTTTGCTTAACCAGGGAGTTGAAAGGAAAAGTGAAAAAAATATCAATATTTCAGTCCCGAATTTTGCAGACGCCGATAGTGTATATAGTCCGGTGGAATTGATGCTTAGCCTATCGGCGGCTTCGAAACTAACCGATACGAGTAAAAGCGAAATGGAAAATTTTGTTGAAACAACCAGAAGTCTTTTTTCAATTATGGGCGAATTGAAAAAGGAAAACAAGGACATCTGGTGGGACTTTTACGTACCCCGGTTCAATGATCTGATTCAAACGGAAAATTATGAAGCCTTTTGCTATTATATTTCGCAATCGGCAAACAAAGAAGAAGTTACAACATGGATAAAAGATCATCCGGAAAAAATGGAAAAATTCGGAACCTGGCTGAAGAATCTCTGACAATCGATACAAGTCAAAAAGAACAATCAAATCAACTTCATAAGTACTTTATTCTGAATCAATCCACTTAACATCAAAATGAAACAAATATTCATATTACTCGTTGCATTAACAATTTCTGCGAAGATTGACGGACAAAGCATTAAAGAATACGAGCAAAAGATTTCGGAATGCTGGGCCAATGAAAATTATAAGTGTGCTGAGGAAAACACCCTGGCTCTAATCAGGTTTGTCGGAGATGATTTTGGTGATCTATACCTTTTATATGCAAATCTGGGGACTATACAACGAAGACTCCACAAAATGGAAGACGCAAGAATTTCATATGAAACAGCCTATAAACTAAACCGGAATTCAGCTGATGTATTGTCGCAAAGCGCCTCACTGAAACGGCAAATGGACGACCTGCCCGGATCGCTGCTCGACTATAATCTGGCACTTGCATTAAAGCCTGACAATGAAGACATATTGCTCAACCGGTCGCAAACAAAAAAAATGATGAAAGACACCATCGGTGCAGAACAAGATTTGACATTGATTTTGAAGAATAATCCGAAAAATTTCAGGGCTCTGACTAACCTGATTAACATCAAAGTCCACCGAGGAGAATATGAATTTGCGTTAAAAAACTATGAAAAAATGATTAGCGATCATCCGGGTGAACCAATCCTTTATAACAACAGAGCGGATGTGTACCTGAAAATGAAAAATTATGATCAGGCCTTTAAGGATGTTAATAAAGCGATTGAATTAGGCGAAAACTACGACAATGCCTATGTTACAAGAGCAGAAATCAATATTGCACTTGGTGAACGAAAAAAGGCATTAAAGGATCTTCAAAAAGCTGTAAAGCTAGGCAACAATACCAGTCATGTCTTTGATTTAATCGATGAATGTAACCGGTATTAAATGTTCTGGTCAAAATGTATAATATTTCGTATAACGTATTCAAAACTGGTAAAAACATTCAGAATTCAACATCTTGAATTTTACAATGAGAAACAACCTTAGAACAAACAAAACGAACAGACAAGCCAATGGTATTAGCCGTGGACTTGCCATTGGAACTGCAATCGGTGTTGCTTTAGGAGTGTCGACCAACAACATCGGCCTTTGGTTACCAATTGGCATTGGCTGCGGACTGGCCATCGGATCCGGATTTGAGCGAAGAGACAGAAAGGAGCGTGACCCCGGAAATGATTCGCGACCGGAGTAAGCCCCCTGAATTTAGCTTTTAACAAAAGGCTTAGCTTAACGTTCTTATTCGCTGAAAACAAAACACTATGAAACTACAATTTTCCACTCTCACCGACACAAACCACTCAAAATTCAGAGAAGTGGTTTCCATATACGAAAATTCATTTCCGGCCAACGAACGTCAGCCGCTTGAAACCTTTGAAGAAAGAGTGACAACCGGAAAAACAGAGTTGGTCGTTGCCGAACAAAACGATCAGGTCATTGGATTTGTAGTAATCTGGGATTTTAACCCGTTGGCAACTGGATTTATTGATTATCTGGCCGTCAGTTCAAAATTCAGAAGCAAAGGTATTGGCCGCCAACTGCTCAAATTTGTTTGCCAAAAAGCCAAATCGTCGGGGAAAGACTTAATTATAGAAACCGAGTACCCCGGCGAAGGCGAAAACATAGCCGCGCGGGAACGGCGGTTGCAATTCTACCTTAGCAACGGCGCATTTATTCTGGGGCAAGTACCGTATATTTTACCTTCGTTGAACAACACCTCGAACACAAAGATGCTTTTATTGGTAATTCCTGCCGAAAACAGGCTGGTGTATCCCGGTACTGAAATCAAAAAGCTAATTAAACTGATTTACTCGGAAGTTTATCAAAAACCAGCCGACGATAAACTGATGCTATCATTTATCAATCAGGTTCCGGAAACCGTTTTTCTAACAAAACTTTTTAAGTCATGAATAATCTCGAACTACTTGGTTTCTTTGTCGATTGCTTATCAACGCTTCTTGCTGCAACAGCAATCCTGATTTATATTCATTTCTGGATTAAAGACAAAAGAATCAATAGCTATAATGTTTTTGACAGTCTCTATCAGGATATTTTGAAAACCGGGTTGGAATATCCGGAGTTCAGGAATCCTGAAAAAACGAAAGACTATAAAAGCAGTTTTTCGGAGAACCAATTGATTCAGTACGAAATATATGCTTATATGTGCTGGAATTTTTGTGAAACGATTTACGACAAAAAAGATAAACGGCTGATGCGCACCTGGCTTGTGGTTCTGGAAGAAGAAAGGAACCTTCATTTGCAATGGATAAATCAGCCTGAAAATGAACGAAAATTTAAGCCTGAATTTTTACTGTACATCAAACAGGCTGTCCAGGAATAATACATTACTTAAAATCACATACCATGAAAAACATCATACTCGAATTCTCGAAACTCCAGATTCTGAAAGATAAGGAACGCTGGCGACTGTATTTTGTACTGGTAACCGAACACCCCGACGATAACGACAAAATGGTGGTAACCACGTTTCCCGATCCGTATATCCGGCTAAAGCCCAATCAGGATAACCTCATCAGTTTTGAACCGGAGGGCAACGGCGACACCGACGGATTATTCGTCATTGAGCGGGCCATGCCTTCTGACCGACGAATTAAAGTAGAGGTTTATTTGCGTCATAGCCGGAAACATATACGTAACCTGGGCGAATCGCTGAAAGATCTGAAAACTGCATTGGGTGGCGATGCATTCGAAATAGTTGACGAATTACTGGGCACAACCGTTCCGTGGCTGGTGGTGGCCAAAAAAGCATTGCCTCTGATTGGAACAGCAATCAGCAAAATAGGCGATAAAGACATGGGATTTGTGAATATGAGCGAGGCATTCGACGAAGATGCCGCAGCAAACCCAATCCTCGAACGCAGCAATACCTTCTCGACCGGTGAGGCTAAAATCTGGTGGCAGTGGGACATCACAGCGAAATAACGATTAAATCAGAAATGATTAAGGATTTTGGTTAAATGCAATGATGTAGAGACGTGATATAACGATGTAGAGACGCAATGCATTGCGTCTCTACGACAAACAACGGGAACAAATAACGGCAACCAACAACAAATACAAATCCTACCAGAAAAAATCAGATGTCAGACAAATTCATGGACATATACCGGATTCCATCGGCACGTTTGGAGAACTGGGATTATGGATGGAAGGCTGCATATTTTGTAACCATATGCACAGCTGGCCGTGAACATTATTTTGGCACGATTACAAACGGGGAAATGATATTGTCGGAAATAGGCAGAATAGCGCAACAGGAATGGCTAAAAACTCCGATAATCAGACCTGATATGAATATCCGGTTAGACGAATTTGTTGTAATGCCCAATCATATTCACGGAATTATTATTATCGGTAAAAATCAATACAACCAATGCAATTCCGGGATAAATGAGGTAGAGACGCGATGCATCGCGTCTCCACAGCAACCATATAGCAATGAACAACAAGGCATCGCGTCTCCACAACAAAATAAATTAGTAGGACAACCACCAATACAACCCGATGAGCTACCTATCCCGAGAAACAAATTTGCACCTCAATCAAAAAATCTAGCATCCATAATTCGTGGTTTTAAATCATCAGTGACGACCCAAAGTCGCTCAATTCATGCAGATTTTGCATGGCAATCCCGATTTCACGACCATATTATTCGGGACAAACAATCATATTACCTAATCAGGAAATACATCCGGAATAATCCGGCCAACTGGGAGAACGATCAGTTTTATATCTAATCAAAAAATATTGATATTGGCGTAGAGACGCAATATAACGATGTAGAGACGCGATGCATCGCGTCTCTACGGTATTATAAAATTTGCCAGTAAAAAATTAGGGTAAGATTAATCTTATGCGGAAATAGGTTGTTTCCGGAAACGATTCCGGGAGGTTTGACTGAATTAAAACAGTATTTATTCATATTGAACAAATCAACCTATGCAAAAGAAATTTACCTTATTGATTTTCCTGTTACTGGGAATAGCAGCCGGGGCGCCGGCACAAAACCTGTACCTGAAATCAAAAGACGGGTCAATCATTGTTAAATCGCTGGAATCGATGAAGACATTCACCTTTGGCAACAACAATTTACTGATCAATTACCTGAGCGGCCCCGCCGAGTCATACAGTTTATCAAACATCAGCAAATTATCGTTTAAATCAACCATTACAGGGGTTGACGAGCTGAGTCTTCCGGCAGCGGGCATCATGAAAGTATATCCTAACCCGGTTGACGATGTCATCTACATTCAAAATGCACCGGAAGTGCCGTTCACCGTGTCGATTTACCGGGTAAGCGGATCGTTGGTTTTAACCACTAAACTCGACTCCGGAAGCAAATCAATTAACGTCGGTTACCTAGCAAGTGGCCTTTACCTGCTGAATGTAAACGGCCTGACTTTCAAATTCGTCAAATTATGAGGAAATATATTCTTTTCGGTCTGTGGCTGGTTTTCGGTTTAACATTAAGCGCCCAAGAAAAACTGTACATCTACAAAACCGACAAAACAACTTCTGAAATTATTATTTCAAAAATCGACAGTATTTATTTCAGTGCCGACGGAGCAAAAGCCTACATCAAAACCATCGATTTATTATCGGAATACAACGTTTCGGAACTCGACAGCATATCGTTTGCTTCGAGCGCCAAAACCATTACCGTAGCATACAACGGAACAACGGCCATAGTAACCAATCCGCTTGCCGGCAAAGGAGTTTCGGTAACTGTTAATGGCGCCGATGTAACCGTAAATTCGACGCTTGACGACAACGACATTACTTACAACCTGAAAGGAACAACTACAGAAGGGTCGTTTAAAGCCTACAGCATATCGAAATTTAACCTGAAGCTGAACGGCGTTGCAATAACCAATTCCGACGGACCGGCGATCAATATCCAGTCGAAGAAAAAGTGCAATCTTACCCTGGCTGCCGGAACAACCAATTCATTAACCGACGGCGCAACTTATGCTACTTCGGCTGAAGATCAGAAAGCCACCTTATTTAGCGAAGGACAAATTGATTTCGACGGAAGCGGTAGCCTGACCGTTAAAAGCAACTCGGCACACGCCATTTGCAGCGACGATTACATCGATATGCAATCGGGAAACATCACCGTTTCGGGTGCTACCAAAGACGGAATTCATGCCAACGATTTCTTTAAAATGAGCGACGGAACGCTGAATGTAACTTCAACAGGCGATGGAGTGGAATGTGAGAGCGGTTATATCCTGATTTCAGGAGGAAGCCTGACCTCGGCAAACAATTCGGTGGACGCCAAAGGTTTGGTATGCGACAGTACATTAACCATGAGCGGAGGAACTGTAAAACTAACGCTTAGCGGAAACCAGTCGAAAGGAATTAAAGCTGCGCAGAAAATGGTTTTCCGCGGAGGCGACATCACCATCAACAACTCGGGCGGCACTGAGCTGGTTGCTTCGGGATCGGGATTCGATCCGGCATACAGCAGCGGCATTAAAGCCGACACCGACGTTGAAATCAGCGGAAGCAATATTACCATTGTTTCGTCGGGCGCAGGTGGAAAAGGGATCTCTGCAACCGGAAACATCAGTATTCTTTCAGGAACGGTAAATGTGAGCACATCGGGAAACGGAACAACGTTTAAAAATACTTCGGGAGCAACAGATTCGTTCAGCGCTGTTTGCCTTAATGCTGACGGAAATATTAGTATAACCGGTGGCAACGTGACCAATTCGAGCTCGGGAACCGGAGGAAAAGGGATTAAGGCCAACGGAACAATCACCATAGGCGACAGCAGTAACTCTCCTACCCTTACGCTGACCACCACCGGAACAAAATTTACGGTTTCAGGATCGGATTACAACCACCCGAAAACCATGGTGAGCGACGGAACCATTACCATTAAAAACGGAACGATAAACATTTCGTCGACCGACGATGCCATTCATTCCGAGACTTCAGTGGTATTCAACGGTGGTTCGACAACTATCAGCAAATCGTACGAAGCAGTTGAAAGCATGTACATTTACATGAATGGCGGCACACTCGACCTGACCACTTCGAATGACGGAATAAACACCACAAAAGGCACCACCGCGGGAGGAACAGAATCGAATGACGGAAGCTGCCTGTACGTAACCGGCGGAACACTGATGGCCAGCTGTACCAACGGCGACGCCATCGACAGCAACGGAAACGTGGAAATATCGGGAGGAACAGTGATTGCCAACGGCCCGCTGAGCGGCGTGGAAGAAGCGGTAGATTTCAACGGGACTTTCACCATGAAAGGCGGATTGTTTATTGGCGCCGGATCGAACTCGAACATGACCAAAGCCATGAGCACCACATCGACCCAGGCCAACATGTATATTTCATCATCAACGCAAATTTCGTCAAGCACCTTGCTGCACATTCAGGATTCTGCCGGAAAGGACTTACTGACCTTTAAGCCCAAAAACGGTGGCTATAAATTCCTGTTCTCGTCGCCGTCACTGTCAAAAGGAAGCTCCTACTCCATTTATACCGGAGGTTCATACTCGGGCGGAAGTTCTACGGGTGGGTTATATTCAGGCGGAACTTATTCGTCATCAGGAGCAAGTTTGAAGAAAACGGTATCCCTGTCAAATTCAACAACGGTAAATACCATTTCATTTTAGAGCACAAATTTCATGGTAACTTTTTCATACTGACCCGACAAAAGTCCCGGATTTATTCCGGGGCTTTCCTGTCGGCAAATAAATCCTTTGTCCGTTCTAAAGTATTTCAGAAACGATTAAAATGAGTTGTTTCGTCGGAACCGGACGAATTAATTCTGAATTGCAGAGGCAATTGTATATAGTTAAACGTTAGTTAGTTCGAAAAAAAAGAGCAACAATACCAGAGGGTAAAGTTGCTCTTTCCTTTTTAAGGCTTGAAGTGTGAACTATTTCACATACTCAGCATTCTGCAAGAATTCGAGCGATTTCTGCACGCTTTCAATCGGTGTGAAATTGTACTCTTCTACTTCAACAATGTATTTTTTCATACCAGCTTTTGCGGCATTTTCGAAAATTGGTTTGAAATCGATTTTAGTATCTTTTCCACCAACTTCGGCTTTGTCTTTCACGTGCCACAATTCGAAACGGCCAGAATAAGCATTAAAATAGTCAACCGGATTTTTACCTCCAACAGTAATCCAGTATAAATCCATTTCAAACATTACTTTAGCAGGATCGGTATTTTTCAGCATGAAATCGTAGATAGTCTGGCCTTCAACATCTTTAAACTCACCATCGTGGTTGTGGTAGCCAAAGCGGATACCGGCTGCATTACATTTTTCGCCAACAGCATTGAAATAATCGCAGTAGCGTTTCAAACCGGCAAGGCTTTCATATCCCACTTTATCCATAAAAGGCTGAACGATGTATTTTACTCCTGCGGCTTTATGTGCAGCAATACAAGTATCCCACCATGCCATAGAAGCGGCCCAACCGGCAGAATCGGGAACAGCCTGTCCGCAATGCGATGAATAGAAATTTACACCACTGGCGTCGCAAAGTGCTTTAAATTCGGCAGGTTCCATTCCATAGAATTTACCATCACTATAACCGGCAGCTTCAATAATTTTATAGCCCATGGCACCAACTTTTCCTACTGTTCCTTTGGCATCGGTTTTCATATCTTCCTTAACCGACCACAACTGAAGACCAACTTCTTTGGCAGGTTTTGGCGGTGCACACGATACAATCGTACCGGCAACAAAAACAGCCAAAGCAATAAACGACAATGCTTTCCTTACGTTCAATTTTAAACTCATGATAATTTTTTTAGTTGATTTAAATAGAATGTTTGTGTGTTGATATTTTCAACTTCAACAAAAATAGGTTCAAAAAACCAATCATAAAACAGGTACCGGCATTTTGTTTGGTAAAAATAGCGGTCAAAGCTCGTTATTTTTATACCCCCACTCCAAAACACTGCCTATTACTGGCAAAACGTGTGCTGCCATTTTGCGTTGCCCTTGATAATTGGGATGCGAATCGGCTCCAAGGTCTTTTTCAGGATTAAGTAAATAAGTTGGTATTCCGATAAAATACACATTCTTCTTCTGATAAATATTTCTAAAATCCTCGACCATCTTCTTTACGTACGAGTAGCAAGGCTCATCGGTCATGGGACCAACGATGCAGAATACAGGCAGGTCGCCATATTGCCTGCGCACCTCATTAATCAGGTTTTCGTATCCTTTTTTAAAGACATCTTCATCGGGGAAAGGCTGGGTACTGAAATCGTTTGTTCCGAGGTTAATCACTACCAGGTCGGGTATCCACTGTTTAAAATTCCAAATGGGCTGATCCTGCTCGTCGTAAACCCGGTTAAAGCGTCCGGGCATTGCCAGGGCCGAAACTTTTTGCTTGTCGCCATAGTTTCGAACAACGCCTTGCCCCGAATGAGCAATGATGTGATAATCGGCATTGAAAGCGCGGGCAATGATTGGTGCATAACTCTGGAAATTATTCTCTGTTGAAGGCTTCCAGTGTTCGTCTTTCGACATGGCTTCGGTTCCATATCCGCAGGTAATTGAGTTGCCGATAAATTCGATTTTGCGCGAAGGAATATCCTTCCACGGAAGCATTTCACCTTCTTCTGACAACAAAACACCTTTAAATATCCCGGTTCCCTGATTTCCCTCTGTCCGCTTAAAAATCTGGACTTTGTGAATCTGTGGACTCAGCTTATCGCCGATTAACAACGTGGTGTCGCTCTTCACCTCGATTACTTTGGCAGGATAACTGTCAACCATAACATTGTAGTAATTGTGGCCGGTATCGCTCATTTTTACCGAACATTCAGATCCACGGAAGCTAAACTGAATATACACGCCCGCCCAATCAAAACGGGCCTCCGGCGAATGCGAAAAATCGAAACGCCCGACGTACCTAAAATTGGGATTGCTGGCCGGAATGAATTTGGTTTGTGCCCAGCAGTTTGCAACACCTAAAAGCAGAACAAGAGAGAATACTAAATTCTTCATGTTTTCAATATTTTAAAGTTTAACCTGATTTTATCGCGGATATTCCCATTGAACCTGAAGTCATGAATGACTGTCATTTCTTCCATTTTCAGACTACTCAAAAAAAGCATCGACTCCAGGATAATGATACTTTTCGCGGGCTTCTGATTCTGAAAGAAGGAAAAAACGAAGTTCAGCTTCGGCACAAACCACACCCGACGAATTGATTAGTCGCGACTGAATTGTAGCTGTACGTTTGTTTTGTTCGAGCAGGCGTGCACGAATGGTAATCTCGCCCTGATCGATCATAAGCGGCTTTTTAAACCTTACTTTCATTTCGACGGTAACACCAACAGTTGCACATTTGACATACACCACCCAACCGGCAATCTCATCCATCAAGGTCGATTGGATTCCGCCATGCAATACTTTGGGATAACTTTGCAAAATTGGCCGCGGATTCCAGTACGAAACCACCTCGTCGCCATCTTCCCAAAACTCCAGATGCAGACCTATCTCATTATATGGTGAACATCCGAAACATTGATAAACCGCAGGATCGTCGTGTAAATGTATGTTTTTGATCTTTCTCATAATGTACAAAAATAGTAAACCCATCCGTTCTTCATTGCCAATAATGACTTCTTTGATGTTTTATTGCACGCAGCATACTTAATTTACACTTGCCACGTTTTCTGCAAAAATGCCCTGAACAACTCGTAAAACATCGATTTCGGGCAAAAGCATTGACTTTTCAAACCATTTTACTTAGCTTAGGCTCACAAAAAAGAATCAAAAATGATTAAATCGTCCGAACTCATTATAAATGCTGATGGAAGTATTTTCCATCTTCACCTTAAACCCGAACAAATTGCTGATAATATCATCCTGGTTGGCGACCCCGGAAGGGTTGAACTGATCGGAAAATTACTTACCGAGATTGAATACCAGGTTCAGAACCGCGAATTTGTTTCAACAACAGGAAAATATAATAATCAGCGGATTACGGTTGTTTCAACCGGAATTGGCACCGACAATATCGACATCGTGGTAAACGAACTCGATGCATTGGCCAACATCAACCTGGTTACCCGCGAAATTAATCCGGTTCACCGCAAGCTGAACTTTGTTCGCATTGGAACTTCAGGCGGTCTTCAGGATTTTCTGTCGGTAAATTCGTTCGTGATCTCACAAAAGGCCATTGGATTCGACGGGTTACTGAATTTCTATGCTAACCGCGACGCTGTTTCCGACCTGGCTTTTGAAGAAGCTTTCAGAAAACACACCGATTGGGGAAAACAATTGACTTCGCCATATGTGGTCGATTGCTCGGAAGCTTTACTAGGCAAAATACACGGTAACGATACCATTGCCGGAGTGACCATTTCGGCTCCCGGATTCTACGGGCCACAGGGACGTGTATTGCGCCTGCCTCTTGCCGATGCGCAACTCAACGAAAAGATAGAATCATTCGAATTTGAAGGCCAGAAAATTACCAACTTCGAAATGGAATGTTCGGCCATATATGGATTGTCGAAGCTCCTCGGACACGAAGCGCTCACGATTTGCCTGATTATTGCAAACCGCATCCGGAAAGATGCCAATGCAAATTATCATCAGTCGATTGAAACTTTGATTGGCCTTGTGCTGGATCGGTTAACAAGCTAATAAAACCAATATGAACGAAACCAAGCTGGAATCACTGATTACTCTTCTCGACGATCCGGATGATTCGGTTTTCAACCTTGTTCTGGACGAATTGCTTAAAGAAGGCACTCCGATTGTCGATCGGCTGGAACACATCTGGGAAACCAGCCTTGAAGACCTGACCCAAAAGCGCATTGAGTTTATTATTCAGGAAATTCAGCTTAACGACACAAAGGAAAGAATTAAAGACTGGGCTAACCGTGATCATCTCGACCTGTTCGAAGGGATTTTCCTGATTTCACGCTATCAGTATCCCGGACTGAAACTGAAAACCATCCAAAGTCAGCTGGATAAAATAAAAAAAGATGTTTGGATCGAATTTAAGTATTCGCTGACTTCGCTTGAAAAAATTACTATCCTGAACCACATTTTCTTTAGTCATTACAAATTCAAGATTGACCGGGAAAATACAGAATCGCCTCAAAACTGCTACATCAACAAAGTACTGGAAACCCATAAAGGCAACCCGATATCTATTGCCATTGTGTATGTGCTGATTGCCCGCTCGCTTGATTTACCTGTTCATTACATCGATTTTGACGAAAGTCCGCTGGTTGGCTATTTTGATAAAGATATAGCACGGCTGGTGCATGGCGATGAAAGTAATAACCCGGTTCTGTTCTACATTAATACGTCGAATAAAGGGGCAATCATTGGTCCGAAAGAGGTTGATTATATAAAGCAACCCACCGGTCCGGAAGACATTAAGCATCGCACAGAACCCTGCCCTGATAAAATTGTGATTAAAAGACTGGTTGAAAAGCTAACCAGCGACTACAAACTTGCCGGCTCGGCCGATAAAGTTGCTTACCTCAAAGGAATTACCGAAATACTTTAAAAGTACATATAATCAGGAAACTAAGTCATCTTCTTATAAAAGCAAAAGGCTTTCCAAAATTGGAAAGCCTTTATTTTGCTGTTGAATTTAGATATACTAGAAGTAGTATACATTCTTCGTTCCACGTTTAACGCGACGGATATCCTGATTCAGAATTTCGATCACAGTGCGGCGGTTAGCCTGATGATCAACTTCCGGACAATCTACCCCATCGGCACATTTATTAATCAGCTGGGTTTCACCGTATCCCTTCGCAACCAACCTATTTTTAGCGATTCCTTTACTAACCAGGTAGGCAACAACCGACTCTGAACGATTTTGTGACAAAGTCATATTCGATTCTGCTGTTCCCCGGCTATCGGTATGCGAACCAATCTCAATCCTGACTTCCGGATTATCAATAAGAATTCGTGCCAGTTTATCCAAAACGATAGCAGCATCAGGACGAATATTAAACTTGGCCAAATCGTAGTACAAATCTTCAAGTATAAACTGTTTTCCGGCTGTCAGTTTTTCCATTTCAACTGTCAGGGAATACTCGCCAGGCCCCTTATCGCCACTTGAGAATTTGGCCGATTTATCGAAATATTCTTCTGCAGTGACATAGAAAGAATAATCGGTTCCAGCGTTCATTTTCATTTTAATAATTCCGTTGTTATCCTCCAGCTCATTTTCGTCATATTTACCTTCCGAGATATCAACCAGCGCATTCGGGATAATCAAACCCGATTCTTTGTCGATAACTTCGATCGTTAAATAAGGATAGGCCTGCTTCAGGAAAATATCTTCGTTCTGGATAAAATTAAATGTAGATCCATGCAACTGAATATCCTTCTTTTGAGGCTCATAGGTCGCGTTCTCGGCCAATAACTGGTATTTCTCGCGAGGATCGACCGAGAACTCGGCAGAACCCTCTTTATCGGCAATTTTGGATTCAATTACTTTTCCATCGGTACCAATAAGCGCTATTTTCGAGCCTGGAATCACCAATTTTGAATGATCGTCATAACTAATTACCTTCAAGTCGATTTTGTTAATTTCGAAGTAATAGTTATCGTCTTCACCCTTTCCGCCAGGACGATTTGAAGTAAAATAACCAACCAGAGAATCGTTGTTGATCACGTAACCAAAATCGTCGTACTGAGAATTGAGTTTAGAACCCAGATTCACGGTTAAATAGTTGCCGTTGTCTTCGGGCTTGGAAGCAAAAATATCGAGTCCGCCATAACCGGGCTGACCATCGGAAGCGAAATACAGAATTCCATCCTGATCAACAAACGGGAACATCTCTTTGCCTTTGGTATTAACACCCTCACCCAGATTTAGAGGCTTGCTCCAGCTTCCGTTTACCAATTCCGATTTGTAAACATCGGTTTCGCCAAAACCTCCCGGCATATCCGACACAAAATACAGTGTTTGGTTATCGGGCGACAAAGCCGGATGACCTACTGAATAAACATCACTGTTGAACGGAAGTCCACGAATGTTTTTCCACTCTTTTCCGTCGAAATCAGCAATGAAAATCTTCAGATTATTTACGCCCTGAGCATTGCGGGCAACCTTTCCGTTTATAAAGTTATTCCGTGTGAAATAAATGGTGCTGAAATCCTTGGTAAAGCAAACGGGTCCTTCGTGCAACCTCGAATTCAGCGCCGAAGAAAAAGACTTATCACTTTTGGGATTGGGAGTGGCCCCAGCTTCCGACTTGTAAAGATCTAGAAATGGCTGGTCATTCCATTTATATTCATTCCGAACCATCGAGAAACTGTCTTTAGCCGAAGAATAAACAACCTGATCCTTGTAAAAAGTAGGACACATGTCGGTAAAATGTGTATTCTGAGCCATATTCTTCACAGTTATATTTTCATTGTCGGTTCTCAGTTTCAACAACTGGTTCAGACTTTCCAACTGTTTTTTAGCTCTTTGATCACCCGGGGCACTGATTATATATTTCACCAGCCAGGTTTTCGAATCATCGTATTTACCAGCAATACGCAACAACTGCGCATACGAATAATAATCGTCGGGTTGATAAATATCTGTTTGAACCAGCTTACCGTAATAATTCAATGCTTTCTGGAAATCGAGCATTTTATAGTAGCTGTAAGCCAGTCGCTGTACATATTTTGTGTTGGAACTATTGTCCTGATAAAGCTTCTCGTAAATGTCGGCTGCCTTACTAAAGGCCATATCGTCATAATACTGATCAGCTTTTTTCTCCATATTAAACTGAGCTGAGGTACAAATTGGTAACAAAACCGCCATGAGCAGAAAGAGTACCGGTACTGTTAGTTTTAAGTATGTTGATTTCATAATGATGTATATTTCTAAAAGTAACGTGGTGATAAAATCTTTCTATTTCTGAAGGCTACATCATAGCTAATATATACTTCGTGAGTACCTTGATTGTAGGGGCGCAGATCGGATTGTGAAAAATCGTATGCGTAACCTACACTTAGCTGTTTAGTCAGGTCAAATTTAACCATAGCTCCGTATGAACCATCGTTGCGGTACATCCCGCCAAGCCACAATTGTTCACGCAATAAGAAGGCTGCCGAAACCTCTGCTGAAACAGGTGATCCGCTAACCACACGAACAGTTGCTGAAGGCTTAAATTTAATGTTATCCGACAAGCCAAAAACCGCACCTCCGGTTAAAAAATAGTGGCGTTCTTCCTTATTGGCATACTGCAAAGTATTTCCGTCATCTGACAAACTGTTCTGAAGCATCTTCGGAATGGAAACTCCCAGGTAAAACCGGTCAGAATAGAGATATGTACCAAAACCCACATTGGGTAAGTACATTTTACGCATACCACTCAGCTGCAGATGTTCATCATTCTGAGCTCCTTGCAGTGCAAGCAAGTTGATATCATATACGTTCAAACCTCCTTTCAATCCGAAAGCCAATTTAACCGTGGTGGTTACTTTCAGATGATAAGCATAATCGGCATAAATACCAGTTTGCTTTACCGGTCCAACTTCATCGTACAATAAACTAAGACCAACACCAACATTGTAATTCAAAAACGGACTGTTTATTGACAGGGCAAGTGTTTTAGGAGCGCCATCCATGCCAACCCATTGCTGCCTGTGCATAACCACAGCGTTAAGCGTTCCGCGACTTCCTGCATAAGCCGGATTTATTGATACCGGATTATGCATGTACTGAGTGAACATAGGATCTTGTTGCGCAGAAACAGTGCAGGCAACAAACAAAAGCATAAACAGGATGATATTGCTTTTCTTTCTATCGAATTCTCTTATTTGTTTCATGAGTTTCATTTTTAAAAGTCAATACTATCTGTCTAAATAAACATAGCCCGTTTTATGTCTCTGTTTTCCATATTCAAGTACAAAGAAATATGTACCTACCGGGAGGGCCGAACTTCCGACTTTGCTCGTATTCGATTCGCCTTTCCATTCGTTGTTATAACCCGATTTTTGATATACTTTATTTCCCCATCGGTTATAGACAGTCAGGTTATTTTGAGGATAAAATTGTATTCCGTTAATAATGAAGGTTTCGTTGTCATCGTCGCCATTCGGTGTTAAAACCTGATTTGGAAGGACAACATCCTCGATTATAATGGTTGCCGTAGCCTGATCGCAATCGCCATCAACATCACACAACCTGTAAGTGAATGAATCACTTCCAAGGAAGTTCAGATTTGGAGTATAAATAAAGCTGCCATCCTGGTTAAAGCTAATCGTTCCATTCGCAGGTTGCGATATTATTGTCCAGATATTGCCACCGTCGCCACTTGGAACGTCGTTATCAGCTACCTTTCCATTTAAAATGCCATCGAGATAGAAGTTTATCTGATCATCATTGGCAACCGGCTGATCATTAACCGGAACTATGGTAACAGATACAACAGCTTCATCACAGTCGCCTTCTACATCGCACAGTTTATAACTGAAGGCGTCGGTGCCATTGTAGTTTGCAGCAGGTGTATAGGTAAATTTACCGTCAGTACTCATAACCACCGTTCCATGATCGGGAGTCTGAGCAACTGACCAAACATTACCAGTTGCAGCATTGGTTGCATCATTCAGAGCAACATTTCCCTGGAAAGGAACATCCTCATTGGTTGTAATTTCATCGTCAACTGCTATCGGATGGCTATCATCATCTATAATTGTTCCAATGGCAGTATCGCTGGCATCACCCACGAGTCCGGTAGTTGCCGTGATCTTTACAATGAACGTTTCATCGGCTTCCTGCAATGGATCTGACGTGGTTTGCACAACAGCAGTAGCGCTGACTGTTCCTGCAGGTAATGTAACAACAACCGGTGTTGTTGTAAAATCATTATCTGATGTTGTAACATGGGTAAAGCCTAATGTTGCAGTAATGTCCGATGAGCTCACATTATTAATTGTCACAGGAAATTTAAGAGCATTACCCTCTGTCACGCTGGCATCTCCAATTAAAATAATTGGCGGTGAGTCATCATCAACGATGGTAACGATTGACTGGTTATCAGTAATCGTACAATTTTGAGGATTAGATAGATTTACATAGAATGATTCTGTTGATTCCGAAATATTATCATTTGTAATCGGAATATTTATAATTACCGATGTTGAACCTGACGGAATAGTATAAACTGTCGGACTGACGGATGAATAATCACCAGGAGCGACAGCAGTATTATCGGTTGTGCTTGCCGTGAACGAAACATCGCAGCTCCGTGCATTCGCTAAACTAACCGTTACACTAGCCTTTCCTTCATTCTCTCTCACATTTACATCAGCCACCGAAAGAACCGGAGGAGTTGGGTCGGTTACTGTTACAGTAGCGATACAAATAGATGAGTTACCGCTATTGTCTGTTACTGATAAAGTCACTGTATTAGTACCTAAATCAGCACATGTGAATGTAGTTTTTGAAACTACCATTGAAGCAATTCCACAATTGTCTGAGCTTCCTCCATCAATGTCTATTGAGGTAATTGTTGCTTTACCATCCAGTGCTAAGGCTATACTTATGTTTTTGCAAACAGCATTAGGTTGCTGATAATCAACCACAGTCACCAATTGAGTACAAGTTGACACATTATTTGCTCCATCTTTGGCGGTCCAAGTTACCGTTGTATTCCCTAACGGGAATGCTGAAGGTGCATTATTGGTAATTGTAACATTTCCACTACAATTATCGGTAGCAGAAGCCATTCCAACAGATCCAATATAGTTACAACCAGAATTAGCTCCTAGAATAGAATTTATAGGGCATGCAATAACAGGAGGAGTTATATCATTTATTGTTACTGTCTGCGTAGCAGTGACCGTATTACCATTACCGTCATCAAAACTCCAGTGGATAACATGCGTACCCTGCGTGCTGTAGGTCAACGGATCACTGGTCGTACCTGTCACCGTACCGGCACAGTTGTCGGTGGTCGTTGCCTGCGGAGCAGTTGCACTGCACTGACCGGTGACTGTCGTTAAGATCGGTACTGCTGGCGGGGTCGTATCATCGATGATGACGCTCTGCG